>ERZ1643247.266-NODE-266-length-66965-cov-45.544119_pt1 | contig 66965 bp, 59 predicted proteins | sample MGYA00579264_ERZ1643247 | MGnify/ENA primary metagenome ERZ1643247 (study PRJEB29033, sample SAMEA4952262) | chicken gut metagenome | biome: Broiler Chicken; feature: Gastrointestinal Tract; material: Caecum | place: Ireland | collected 2018 | study: Broiler... | reverse complement strand
CTATTTTTTCAGGCGGCAATCTTATATGGTGTTCTAACAGGGTTAAACAAAGGTGGGTTTGTCTATTCGCGTACAAACCGCGCTTTTCAACGACAACTCAACGAACACGCTCGATGGGCGGCGCAGAATTTCATAAAAGAACAACGCAATATGTTGAACGCCAACGAGCCGACAGCCGAACGAGCTGAGGTAGAAATGTGACAAGAAAGAAACCTTTTACAAAAAGCGATGTGGTTCGGACGATGTTTCAGCCGTTACCGCTTGGCGAAAAAAGTAATGAAGGCAAGGTCTGTATTATACCTTACCGCGAATTAAAAGACGAATACCGAAAGCCCGAATATCAGTTGTTTCGCTTGGACGGAGGCAACGGCTGTAAACCGTTGAACTTCGGAAGTTCTTGTTACGGATATTATTGTATAGACGGCGAACGCGGGTGTTTTAGTCGCAATCAAATCGTAGGGATCGGGAACAGTGAAGTGCAACAATATGGTACAGAACTCGAAATGGCGTGGAATAATAAAAGTAAAGAAACAAGCAAGGAGATGGAAATGTGAAAGAACTGAAAGAGTTTACAAAAGAAGATTGTATCCGCTCCATGTATGAACTTCCAGCAGACGGCACAAAGTCGAATGAAGGCAGAGTATGTATTATTTCTCTTGAAAATCTTGTAGAAGAATACCGTCGGCCCGAAAATCAGTTATTCCGTGTGAGTGGCGGGTTCGGGTGTATTCCGGGAGGAATTGGGCGTGCGTGTTACGGTAGATTCTGCATTGACGGGGAACGAACGATGTGGCCGAAAGGAGATTTTCTCGGCGTTGCGAATGAGAGGGTGGAAAAAATCGCAGAGGAAATGGAAAGCGTTTGGAAAGATAAAACGGCCAAAAAAGATATGGAGATGTAACAAATGCTGACAAAAAAAGAGGTTGAGCAAGAAGGTTTACAAGAGGGCAAGGATTACATATATCTCGGTAAAGTGCGCTATCGTGAGGGGGATCGTTTTATCTGTAAAGACGAGGAACTTTCAGTTAGGCGTATCATTGATAGCCACCATTTTATTGCTACCCACGGAGAAAGTTGGCATACAGGAATGTTTGACGATTTGAACTGCTACCACGGGCATAATATGATTCCGCTTGAGTTTGACGAAAGAATGTTTGAGAAAGCAGAAGAAAGGCTCAGGCATCATCAGATTTTTCATACCGAATTATTTGTATTACAAGACGGAAAAATCCAAGAAGAAGGAACTTTCCTTGCGCGATATAACCATAGACACGACGATTATCGTGCGGAAATTGACGGTAAAATATCAAGAGATTTTTGTTCGCTGCAAGCGGCAATCGGTTTGCTCTGCCCGAAATATGCCGAAGAACTGCGCTGTATTGTGCAGGAATGGGGAGTTAGCGGGGAAGAAATGCGAGGGATTTTACTCGACAACGGTAAAGAACGAATACTTTACGACGGGATTGAACATACCCCCGTTGCTTTCGGAAAGGCTCAAAGCGATGGAAGTACAATCGCTGTATTGAAAAGAATATGCTCTCCGGCGCAGCATTACTCGTTTGTACGCAACTTTTCTATAAAAGAAAGTGGCGAGTACGGCGGCGAAACAATGGACGAGATCTCCGATTTTATTGATGCCGCTGAATGGTTTGAGGAAATAACGGGCAATGCAATTCAGAATGGTACTGCGGCAATGAGAGATTTGATTCAAAACGGCGGGAAAAAATATGAAAAAGAAATGGAACTTTAAGTGGCGTAAAGATTGGGAAAAGGTCGATGAAACGGAAAGCGGATACGTTGAAACCGTGTATGAGTATTTTGACTATATCTCCCCGATTCCGCTTATGCGGTACAGCGACGGAAATGTTTGGCATATCGGCTTTATAAAAAAAGGAGAACAGCCTAATCCTGACCGATTATTTTATAATGAAACAGAGGCACGAATTGAATTTGAAAAAGTAAAGGCATTTCAGCATAACGAATTGTCGACATCACGCCATAAATTTGAGCTAATGTCGTCGTCTGAATTGTATGAGTGGCTTAAAAAATACGGTCATAACCCATATGCGGGAAGAAGTGTATATTTCTCAACGGTTCTTCGCCTACAAGAGCAAAATCAAAATCGGGTTGAAATGGAAATGTAAAAGGAGGAGTTTAATAAAAACGAGGTTTGATAGACATTTATACTACAGAAAAAAAGTACAACATTATCTATGCAGATCCGCCGTGGCAGTATTTTACATATTCGGAGAAAGGTAAAGGCAGAAGTGCGGAGAGTCATTATCCGACGATGCCTAAAAAAGAGATACAGAAACTACCTATACCAATGATTTGCGCTAAGGATAGCGTATTGTTTTTATGGGCGACTGCGCCATGTCTTATAGAGGCATTTGAACTCATCAAGGCTTGGGGCTTTACATATAAAACAGTCGGATTTACTTGGATAAAACAATGCAAAAGAAGTGCTAATTTATTTATGGGGCTTGGATATTATACCAGAGCAAATGCGGAGTTTTGTCTACTGGCCACAAGAGGGAAAATTTTAGAAAGAAAATCACATTCTGTGTCATCGGTAATTGTTTCGCATATAGAAGAACACAGTAAAAAACCGAACGAAACGAGAGAACGTATTGTGACATTATTTGGTGATGTGCCGAGGATAGAATTATTTTCGAGGCAGACAGTTGATGGGTGGGATTGTTGGGGGAATGAAGTAAATAAATTCAATGCTGTGGCAATGAAATAATGGAGAGCGGCGACATATATAACGGGTGAGTACAATGAATTATTCAATGGGTAATATAATATCAATCGCCGGAGATAATTCGGAAGAAATAAAACAATTTATAGATTCTTTTTTATCGCAAGACAGTGAAAGCAATGATACAGCAGATAAATGTGTGGATTTTTGCAAGATTATTCCCGTTGACGATCCTACCAATGAGTCCGAATGTTTTGAAAAATGGGGAGTCAAGCAAAATGCGGAAAATACCTCGATTATTTACGAAGGAGACGGGCAGCCGCCCGCAATCGCTCACTGTATTTATTTTGATTCAGAGAATGTCGTTCCCTCCATCGTGAAAGCATTGGCAAGTAAACGCCCCGATTTGTATTTTCGATATGAGTTTTGCGACGAAGACGCACAGTATGCGGGCGAGCTTGTAATTGAGAACGGCTACGAACACGGCGAACTGTATGAACCGCGCGGCAAAGATACGATTGCACTTTTTCACGAACTTTGGGGGCGATATGAAGATTTCATAAAAGACGAAAAAAGTGGGAAGTATGTTTTGGCGGACGAAAAGACGAGAGAGAACGAAATGGAATGAAATGGGAGAAAAATGGACGATTATTTTTATAAGGAAAGTCGGGGAATAATGGGGAATCGGCTAACCGTCTCCGGATTGCATGATAAAAGTGAGGCTAAAGCGTTTGTCAACGAGATTACTACGAATGGGAAATTAGATTTTAATAAAATCATTCCGCTGTCGGTACAAAACGAGAAAGAAAGACAGGAAAAATGGAGTTCAAAATATAACGCTGCGGACACTCAAATCGTAGTTGGCGAAAGTGAGCCAATAAAAATCATGTTCAACACAAGTTTTGTGGTGTTTGAGATTGTAAAGGCATTATCGGAAAAATACCCTGATTTACAAATCGTCTATGAATACAGTGATGAATATGCGATTTGTGGTGGTATATCCGAATGGGAAAACGGAAAAGAACATGAGGGCTGTGAGTATCCGTATAAAGCAGAAGAATTACTACAAGTATTCCGAGAGATATGGGGGCGATTTCCCGATTTTTATTTGGAGAAACACATAAAAGCAGGAGAAAAGGCGGATATAGAGATAGAATAAAGATACCGTTGAATCTTTCTATCTGTAAAAAACGAGGGGAAAATGAACGGAGAGGAAGCAAGGGAAAGAATACGTCGGATATTTGGGAGCGGAACGCTCCTTGCCGGTTTCTATACGTTTTCAATCAATAATCCGCATCTGTCTTTTTGGAACGCCGTACAGATTTATACGGCAAATCCAAATGTAACTGTTTGCAAGTCGTTCGATGATTGGCATGATCAGGACAATCGTAGAATCAAAAGCGGGGAACACGGTATTGTCTATTATGATGAGGACAATCCGATGCGCAAACGCCATGTGTTCGATATATCGCAGACATATGGCGAAGAAAAGTATCGCGGCATACAGCATAAGTTGCGTGAAAAGGCACTTGCAGATTGTATCAATAAGCAAAACATCTTTGCGGGCGTATCGAGGGGTGTAGAAAGTCCTGTCAAGACAGCCGTTAGAAGATATTGTCAAGAGCATTATCTGAATGGTGAGGTCGGAGAAGAATACGACGAGCAATACCTTTCATGCCTTACAGAGGGTGTAACGCGGTGTATTTGTACTTTTACCGGGAATACTTATGAAGATGTCGGCGCATTGCCGTTTGACGAAGATACAAATTTTCGGTTATGCGTTGAAGTATTTGATCTTGTCGAGGGATTGCAAGACGCTGTTATTGAAAACGAACGGCGAAAAGAAGAAATCAAAAAAGAGCGAGAACGCAGAAAGGCTGCGCGGCAGACATTTAAGGATGAAGGAGATATTCTCAATGAAAAGCCGAGGTATTCACAACTTTCATTTTGGGATTTTGCGGAAGGAGTATTTGAAAACAGAATATCCGATGCAATATCAGATTCTGTTGATGACGGGCGGATTGTCCGCGCATTTGAAGAAAACAGAGAAAGCAGCACAGGCGCTCAAACGTCGATTGACAGCGGAAGTGCTTTCGGACAACTCGTCCTCGAATTACCTGAAGAACTTGCAGGACAATCGGATGGCGGAAATGGAAATCGAGAGGACTATATTGGAGGAAATCGTGTACCAGCCGCTCGAAACTACCGACTGACAGAGGAAAACTTCCACTATGCAACGGGAGCAAAGACACGCTATCGTCAAAATATCGACGCCATAAAAGTAATGCTGCGTTTGCGCAGCGAAGGTAAACAGGCGAGCGACGAAGAAAAGGCAATTCTTTCCAAATACGTCGGGTGGGGCGGTCTTGCTTATGCGTTCGATCCGGAAAAACCCGAATGGGCAAAAGAATATGCGGAATTGAACGAACTTCTCGATCCCGAAGAATACCGCCTTGCAAAAGAGTCTGTTTTGTCAGCGCATTATACTCCAAAAACAATCATAGACGGAATTTACAGCGGATTAAGTCGAATGGGTTTTACAAAGGGCAAAATTCTTGAGCCTGCGATGGGTATAGGCAATTTTATCGGTTTATTGCCCGAAACATTCGATCCGAAAGAAACCTACGGCGTAGAGATAGACTCTTTGACAGGCAGCATTGCAAAACTTCTGTATCCGCAGACAAAAATAAAGATTCAGGGATTTGAAGAAACGAACTTTGCAAACAATTCGTTCGATGCGGTAATAACCAACGTGCCTTTTGGTTCGTTCAAAGTATATGATAAGGAATACGACCGCCTCGGCTTTTACATTCATAACTACTTTCTTGCGAAATCTTTGGATAAGATTCGTCCGGGCGGCATCATTGCGGCAATCACGACCAAAGGTACAATGGACAGGGCAGATACGTCCGTAAGACAGTACATAGCAAACAGAGCAAAACTTCTCGGCGCAATACGCTTGCCAAACACCGCTTTCAAAACAAGTGCGGGAACGGAAGTAACGGCAGATATTCTCTTTTTTCAAAAGAGAGACAGGATTGTAGAAAAGGCAAAAGAAAGTTGGATAAATGTCGGCACGGATGAAAACGGGGTGCCGGTCAATCAATATTTTATTGAACACCCGGAAATGTTGCTCGGTACAATGGTGCAGCACAAGTCAATGTACGGCCGCGACGATGAGACTGAATTGCTGCCGGACGAACGCGAACTCGGACAGGCTATTGCTGAGGCCGTTACAAATCTGCCGGAGAACATTTACGACGCGAGTAAAGCGGTTCCCGTAGGAAAGACGGTGGCAGAGGCGGAAATAGAAATCGACGAGGAACATAAGGACTTAAAAAATTTCTGCTATGTCTTTATCGGTGATACGTTGTACCAGCGTGAGGGAGACAGGCTTCATGCGCGCGACATAGCAAAAACGAACATTGAGCGCATGCGCGCCCTGATCGGACTGCGTGAACAGGTGCGCACCGTTTTGAATGTGCAGCTCGATAATTGTTCTGATGAGGTTTTGCGGCGGGAACAGTCTGTTCTGAACAGCAGATACGATTCTTTCGTTCGCAAATACGGTATCGTCAATTCGAGGACAAACAGAGGATTGTTCCGTGAAGATGCGGATTTTGCTTTGCTTATCTCCATTGAGGATGTGGACGAGAAATCGGGTACGGCAAAGAAAACGGATGTATTTTCTAAACGCACGATTAAACCATATGAAAAAATTACCCACTGCGACAGCGCTTTGCAGGCCCTGTACGTTTGCAAAAGTGAAAAAGGACAAATTGATCTGAAATATATAGAGCAGTTGACGGGCAAAAGATATGATGTAATCGTTTCCGAACTTGAGGGAAAAATCTACCGGAACCCTGAAAAAAGTTTGTTGGACGAGGGTGATCCCTATCTTGGATGGGAAGATGCTTCTGTATATTTATCGGGGAATGTCCGAAAAAAATTAGAGGCTGCGGAACAGGCGGCGGAAACAGACGAACGGTATCGAAAAAATGTCGAGGCTTTACGCGAAGTGCAGCCGGCTCCTCTCACGGCAAATCAAATCAGTGCGCGTATCGGGGCAAACTGGATTGACGAAAAATATTATAAACAATTCATCTGTGAGTTGCTTGAGATCAACAGCTATCAGGCGGACAGCGTAACTGTCGGATATAGTGCCATTACGGGTGAATGGAGCGTCGGTCGCGATACATATTTGCGGTACAATTTGAACGCCAACTCAGTGTTCGGCACAAAACGCATGGATGCATTCGTATTGTTTGAGAGGTGTCTGAATTCACAGACGCCAACTATTACGGATGAAGTAGAGGATGCGGACGGAAAGAAAAAGCGTGTCGTGAATAAGCAGGAAACGATAGCCGTCCGTGAACGGCAAAAGAAGTTGCAGACCGCTTTCAAAAAATGGATATTTGATGAACCGCATCGTCGTGAGTATCTTGTCAGCAAATACAATCAGATATATAACACGACGGTCGTTCCGACGTTTGACGGCAGTTATCTGCAGTTTCCGGGAATGAATCCGGAGATAACGCTCAAAGACTATCAGAAAGATGCAGTCGCTCGAATTTTGCAGGGTGGAAATACGCTCTTGCATCACGTTGTCGGGGCAGGAAAGACGTTTGAAATGGCTGCCGCTTGCATGAAAATGCGCGAAATAGGTATTGCGCAAAAGCCCATAATTGTCGTACCGAATCATCTTGTTGTGCAGTGGGCAAATGAGTTCAGAACCTTGTACCCGACGGCAAACCTCTTAATGGCGACAAAAAAGGATTTTGAAAAAACGAGCCGAAAGCGCTTTGTCGCAAAGGTTGCAACGGGGGATTGGGATGCCGTTATTATTGCGATGTCGAGTTTTGAGAAAGTACCTATTTCAAATGAGAGGCAGAAAGAACGATTGTCAAGCGAAATCGAAGCCATTGAAACAGCTATTGTGGAGGCAAAAAGAGACCGAGGGGAACGTATTCGGGTAAAAGACTTGGAACGCACATTGAAGAATAAGCGAGCACAGCTTGAGAAACTTCTGAATGCAAACAAGAAAGATGATTTGTTGCAGTTCGAACAGTTAGGCGTAGATGCTCTTTTTGTCGATGAGGCGCACAAGTACAAAAATAAGTTCATATTTACGAAGATGAACAATGTGGCAGGTATCAGCAGGGCAATGTCACAACGCGCGACAGATATGGACTTGAAATGTGAGTATATCGGAGAACTTCGCGGGGGAGACCGCGGCGTTACGTTTGCAACGGGAACACCTATCAGCAATTCGCTTGTTGAAATGTACACGATGCAGTCCTATCTGCAACGCAGGGAGCTGAAGAATCTGAATCTGCACTTTTTTGATGCGTGGGCGTCTATGTTTACGGAGACTGTTACAGGCCTTGAGCTTGCACCGAGCGGACAGGGGTATAGAACACGAACGCGAGTGGCGAAGTTTACGAATTTACCGGAACTTCTTAAAATGTATCGCAGTTTTGCCGACGTTAAAACGGCAGATATGCTGAATTTGCCCGTTCCGATGGCCAAGAAACCATTGATAGAATGTAAGCCGACGGAGGAGATTTTGCGGCTTAATGAGGAAATTGTAAAACGCTCTGAACGTATTGCGGCTGGTGCAGTCGATGCAAAAATTGATAATATGCTTTGCGTAACTCACGACGGAAAACTTATTGCGCTCGATCCGAGGTGTTATGATTCGACTATTCCGGATAATCCGGAAAATAAAGTCAATCAATGCGTGGGGAATGTCTATAAAATATGGTCAGAAAGCAATGACAAAAGAAGTACACAAATCATTTTCTGTGATATGTCTGTTCCTAAAAAGGAATACGCGGACTACGATCCGCTGAAAGATTTTGATGTTTACAACGACATCAAGCATAAACTTGTTACGCTCGGTGTTCCAACTGAAGAAGTGGCGTATATTCATAGCGCAAAGACTGATCAACAGAAGCAGGATATGTTCGATAAAGTTCGACGCGGAGATATTCGTGTTTTAATAGGTTCCACCGAAAAGTGTGGCGCAGGTACAAACATACAAAATAAACTGATAGCGTTGCATCATCTCGATACACCTTTCCGACCGAGCGATTTGGAACAGCGAGAAGGACGTATTATTCGGCAAGGGAATGAAAACGAACTTGTATGGGTTTACACCTATGTAACGCAAAAGACGTTCGATGCGTATTCTTATCAAATTCTTGAAACAAAACAGCGGTTCATTTCGCAGATCAATCACGGCGATTATACTGTTCGAGAGGCGGAGGATATAGACAACGCGACATTGAATTTTGCCCAAGTAAAGGCTATTACGTCAGGTAATCCGAAAATCATGCGGAAAATAGAAATCGAACAAAGACTCGGACAGTTGAGTTCGTTAGAGGATGATTACAGGAATAACCGGTATCGCTACCAAGAGATTATCTTGCATACGCCAAAACAATTAGAAGAATTTATCAAACGTAAAGAGAATTTGAAAAAGGATATTGAATTACGCGACGCGCATAAAATGGATTTAATCCAAATAGGCAACCAAAAGTTTTTAGAACGAAAAGATGCAGGCGAACTGTTGGTGCGTGTCTTAAAATCGCAGCAGTATGTCGGAAAAACAATCGGTATATTTCGTGGGTTTAGAATGGTTGCGCTGGAAAATGGATTATATATGTCAAGCGTAAAACTTGTGGGGGCGAATGAATATAAAATCGGAATAGGCGATAGTGGGATAGGTGCGATTACTCGTTTGGAAAACGAAACTGATAGTTTTGAAAAGGCGATTATCTCTACCGAAAAAGAAAGTGCGGACGAAGAAGCTAAACTTGAAAAGGCAAAAAATGAAGTGGATAAACCGTTTGAATATGCAGGAGAAGTCGAAAGCCTGCAAGCAGAACTTTCAGCGATTGATGCGGAACTTGATCTGAATAAAGAGGAAACGCCGATAGTATTGGACAATGAGGCTGAACCCGTTGAAATAGAGCCGTTAGACGAAAACGAAGATGAACCCGAAGTGGCTTAAATTTTCAGAGGCTCTATTGACAAAAAGAAAAAAAGAATATATAATAATGATACAATTAAAAAACAGTTCAATGATAGATAACTACCAAATCCGCTTGCTGTTAAAAAGTATCATGGAGGCAAGGATATGCAGACGCAAAAACGAGCGATTCTGCTGTTGCAGTCGGAGACGGGTAAACACGAGGACTTCGCGCAACAGCGTGAAGCCTTTTTCAATTTTCTTAATAGAGAAAATCTGAATGTAATTATGGAAATAGAATCTCATTGTGAAAGTTCAGCAGAATTTATAAATTCAATTTCAATGGGTACGATTAGACGTCATGCAGCATGGAGAGATTATGAGATTTTGTTAATTCCTACAATCAATATGTTTGGTTCAACGCCTATTGAAATTACACAGGAGATTCAATTTCTTGAAAAAAATGGCGTAACGGTAATTTCTGCGAAAGAGGGTAAAATTACTGTAGAAAATTTACCGTCCGTATTTCGCAGACAGTTCAAAGTAACAAAATAGAATCATAATCCGTTGGATAACATGGAGGGTTTGATTGGCATAAAGCAGATCAAACCCTTATTTTTAAGGGGAAAAGAATAAGAGGAAATGAAAAAGAAAGAATTATCGAGCGAGGAAAAGGTTCAACTGCTTGTGCAACCTTTTATAAAGAAAAAGGATATTGCCGCAGTGTTGGATTGCTCAGTCAAGAACGCAGAGGAAATATTTGATAAAATATTGGTCTTGATGAAACAAAAGAACTACCGTATTTTGAACTATGGTTTTATTCCGACAAAATTGTTTTTAGCATATTGCGAATTGACCATAGAAGATTTTGTCCGCGCAGCAACAATAGAAAAACAACTGAAGGAACCGGAAGATGTCGCTTGAGATCGTTTGGGGGCCAAAATATAATCAGAATACCACAACAAAAAAATGGTCGATTCGGGCAAAAGTTATAGAAAATGGTAAAGAACGCGATTATCGACGGACAGGATTTTTGAACAAAAAAGAGGCTAAACTTTCTTGGCTCGATTATCTTGCCGTGAACCAAGATGAGGTATTGAGCGATATTGCGGTAAACAAAACCAATTTTCCCGCGCCCGTTGAAATAGAAGATCGAAAGCCGTTTGAGAATTCAGATTCCTGTAATATGCTTGCAGTGCAACCAGATGAACTCTATCAACCGACTGATAATGTTTATTTTAACCAGCATAAAGAGAGACACATTGGTTTAACTGTTTATGAGTTGAATGAAAAATATAAACTGTATAAGCTGCAAATTTTGAAAGCAGGCAGTATGAGGTCAGAAAGCGATGTGATTCGTCGGTTTATTTTGCCTGTTTTTGGAGATTGGGATGTAGGCGAAATTACTTCGCGGGATGTGTTGGATTGGCAACGCAATATAAATGAAAGAGGTTATAAGTATAGGTACAAATCAAAGATATTCTGCGGTTTTACAGCGTTGTTGAATTTTGGAATGAAGTTCTATGGCCTAACGGAAAACGTAGCAAGTAAGGCGGGGAATTTCAAAAACGGAGAACCGCCGAAAGAGATGCAGGTATGGTCAGAAGAAGAATTTTGGAAAGTTCATGCGCAAATGAAAGATAAGCTATATAGATACTTTTTCTCTTTCATGTACTTTATGGGAACAAGAAAAGGAGAGGCTCTTGCGCTTACATGGCAAGACGTGGACTTTGCCAACCAAGAAGTGCGCATCAATAAATCGTTGAACCGAAAACAGCCGGAAAAAGGCGTGGCGGTAGTTTTAGCTACTGATCCAACGCCTTCAAGTATGGGGTGGCATAAGATAAACAATAGAAATTATGAGGTAACAACCCCTAAAAACAAAACGTCTATTCGACGAGTATGGATGACCGAATCGGTGTTAAAGATATTGAAAGACCTCCGGGCGGAGAGTGAGAAAGACTATGACTTCGCGGAAACCGATTTTGTATTTGGAGGGAAACTCCCGTTATCTGATCAAACGGTTAGAAGAAAGATGGACGAGTATGCGGATAAAGCAGGGGTAAAAAGAATACGAATACATGACCTTCGACACTCACACGCATCGCTGGTAATAAGTCAAGGACTAAAAATAGAGGATATAATATTATTGTCCAAGAGATTGGGACATCGGGATATAAAGGAAACTCTGAACACTTATAGCCATTTGTTTCCGAATGCTCAAAGACGAATACTTGAGGCGATAGACAAAGGTGCAGAGATGTAGAAAAGAGCAAGCGTATTTGCTTGCTCTTTTTATATAATAAGATAGTAATGATAAAGGGCTATCATTTGACTTTTTTTCGTGATTGATATAAAATAAAAGAAAAGGCGAGCTGAAAAGAGTATATATGCAAAATTCAATGAATATTCATTTTCGTCAGAGGGGTTAAAACCTCTAAAAAAACGGAAATGAGGAAGATTGAAAAGTTTTTGTGCTTTCTCTAAAAAATTTTTTGTGGGATAGAGCAAAAATCGAAAGTTGACTCGATTTTTAAGCGGGTTAGTGGCAGGTTTGGTGGCAACTTTAGTGGCAAGTTTAGTGGCAACTTCGCAAACGCAGTCAATATCTTGTATAGAAAAACGCTTCAAACCACAAGATATTGTGATTTGAAGCGTTTGGCAGGGGAGACGCGATTCGAACACGCAACCTACGGTTTTGGAGACCGCTACTCTACCGTTGAGCCACTCCCCTAAGCACATATTATTATATTATATTCTTTTGATTAAGTCAAATATTTTCGGTAAGGAAAATTAAAAAGGAGCAGAAATGAAAAAACAATACAAACTCGGAGTTATCGGCGGAGGATTTATGGCGCATGCGATTTTGAAAGGTGTCATTTATTCCGATTTTTTGAAGCCGAAAAAGATTATCGTAGCCGACCCGTCCGGAGAGGCATTGGAAAAACTGAAATATTTGGGCGTGAATACGACTGCCAACAACCGCGATGTCGCCGACAACTGCGAATTTTTGCTCTTTGCGGTCAAACCGCAGAATTTTCTGGCTGTCGCGGACAGTTTGCGCGGCGTTCCGGTGGAAAAAGCGATTACGATTATGGCGGGCGTGAAAAAGCAAAAGGTCAAAGATCTTCTCTTCGGAAACGACATCAGAGTCGCACGCGCGATGCCGAATTTGCCGTGTTCCATCGGCTCGGGCGTTACGGCGCTCGATCTGTCTGAGTTTGAGGATTCTGTGGACGACTGCGCGTTTGTCGATTCAGTATTCAACTGTTTGGGCAATGTTCTTTGCGTACCGGAAGAAAAGCTCAATGCAGTGACGGGAATCAGCGGCAGCGGCCCCGCATATGTATATATGTTTATCGACGGTCTGATTAAGGCGGGCGTTCGGCAGGGGCTGACGGAAGACGAGGCGAAAACGCTTGCCGTTTCAACCGTATTCGGCGGAGCCGATATGGTTGGGCATTCTGAAGACAAGACGTTGGACGAACTTATTTCGGCGGTATGCAGCAAGGGCGGCACAACGATTCAGGCGGTAGATTCGTTTAAACGCGATGACCTGTACGGGGTGATCGATCGCGCCGTATCTGCCTGCGTTAAGAGGGCGGAGGAGCTTTCCGAGGAATGAAAAAGGTGGAACTGTATACCGACGGTGCCTGTTCGGGCAACCCGGGCGCAGGCGGTTATGGCGCAATCCTGATCTATAACGGTTTTGAAAAGGAGATCAGCGGGGGCGAGCCTTCTACGACAAACAACCGCATGGAGATTTATGCCGTTATAGCCGGCTTGAAATGTCTGAAAGAAAAATGTTCCGTGACCGTTTACAGCGATTCTGCGTATACCGTCAATGCGTTCAACGAAGGGTGGCTTGCCTCCTGGATGAAAAACGGCTGGAAAAAGTCGGACGGTAAAGCAGTGCAAAACAGTGAGCTTTGGCAGGAATTGTACGCCCTTACAGCGGCGCATTCAGTGAAATTTGTGAAGGTAAAGGGGCATGCGGACAACGCTTATAACAACCGCTGCGACGCTCTCGCCCGTGCGGCGATCAAAAATCTTCCGCCGCAGGCATGAGCGGTGATACGAAAGTATATAATACAAGAGAGAATAAATCAACGGGAGTAGGGGTTTACGCTTTGGATAGCAATAAATGGACATTCAAAAGGACGGTCACTGTGTTGGTCGCAGCAATTTCAGCCGTTCTGACGATCATTTTTACCGTTCTTTGCATGAAAAATTTTAAAACGGGATTCCTCTTTGAACACGCGGCGGTAATTACTTCCGTTGCGGTCAGCGTTGAAGCTATTTGCGTCGTTGTTGCGGCTGTTTGTCTGTTCAAGCGTTTCGAAACGGTTTTTAAACTGTTTTTAACGGCGTTTGTCATTGCGGCAATCCTTTTGCTCGCCCTGTATGTGATGCAGGTTACGGGTCTTTTGGATAAGATCGAATCGATCGAATCCTTGCGGAAGATCATCGACTCCACGGGGGTCTGGGCACCGCTCGTATTTATCCTGCTGCAGGCGATGCAGGTTTTTCTGTTGCCTCTTCCCGGGGTGCTGACGGTAGGTGTGGGGGTTGCGCTGTTCGGCGAACTGGAAACCTGTCTGTACAGTTATATCGGCATACTGATCGGCTCGGTCATAGCCTTTTGGATCGGACGCGTCATCGGTTATCGTGCGGCAGCTTGGCTGGTCGGCAAGGACTCGCTGGATAAATGGCTTGAAAAGGTTAAGGGGAAAGACCGCACGATTCTGACGGCGATGTTTATTCTTCCGTTGTTTCCGGACGACATTTTATGTTTTGTGACAGGTCTTTCCACGATGTCCTGGCGCTATTTTATCGTAATGCAGCTGATTGCGCGCGCGATTTCCGTCGTTGCGACCAGTTATTCGGTTGGCGGGAGCATCATTCCGTATACGACGTGGTGGGGGATACTTCTGTGGATTTTGATTGGCGCGGCGATCATTGCCCTGTTTATTGTACTGTATAAGAAGGGCGATAAAATCGAAAAATGGTTTTTCGGACTTTTCAAGCCGAAGAAATCGCAGCGGGCAATAGAGGAGAATGCCGCGGATGCAAAAAATGTATCGGATAAATCCGATACAGCGGAGCCGGGAATTCTTCCCGCAGAGAGAACGGCGGACACGATTGTATCGGAAGGTACGGAAGGGCGAAATACAGAGGAAAAAAGAAAGAAATAGTTTTGCGGCAGGTTTGCCTGTGCCTTTTTCCCGCCGATAGGCGTACTTTAAATTGCGCGGCGCGCTCCCAAAGGAGCGCGCCCTTTTTTCTTCGGGGAATTCAGCGGCGGAACATTTTTTTGTTCCGCCGCAAAAAATTTTTTGCGTTTGGTCTTGACAGTTTCATTATATAGTGTATAATATATAACGTATAATACAGAACGGAGCAGGGTAACGATGCCGCCGAAGCCGAAAATTACGAAACAGCAGATTCTGGAAAAAGCGCTCGCAATCGTGCGGGAGAAGGGACTTGCCGCGCTTACGGCAAAAGCATTGGCTGAAACGCTCGGGTGTTCGACACAGCCGGTGTTCTGGCACTACGACAGTATGGAGGCGGTCAGAGCCGATGTTTTTTCGGAGGCGCTGAAAGTGTTCGGCAAGGCGCTCCGCCGCGAGAGCGACTGCGGTTCGCGCTATATGGCGCTCGGACTGAACTACATCCGTTTTGCTTCGGAGGAACGCGAATTGTTCCGCATGCTGTTTATGAGCGATGCGGGGAAGACGGATCTTATCGGGGCGCAGGTTGAGCGGGAATATGTAATGAGCGTTATTGAGGAAACGGAGCATATTACGGGCGAAAGCGCGCAAACCGTATATAAAGATATGTGGCTGTTTTCGCACGGGATAGCGGCGATGATCGCCGCAGGTGCAGCAAACTTTTCGGAAGAGGAATTGCGGGAGATGCTCGGCGATGTTTGCCGCGGACTGATCGCAATCCTGAAAAATAAAACAATCTAAAAGGAGTCAGCGATGAAGAAGTACGATGCTGTTGTGATCGGCGCCGGAAACGGCGGTTTGGTTGCGGCAATACGGCTGTTGCAGGGCGGGGCGAAAACACTGCTCGTCGAAAAACATAACCTCCCCGGCGGATTTGCAACAAGTTTCCGCCGCGGCAGGTTTGAGTTCGAAGCTTCTTTGCACGAACTGAACGATTTCGGTACGGCGGACAATGCGGGCGACGTCCGCGTGTTATTCGATGAATTAGGCGTAACCGATAAAATTGAGTGGATGCAGATCCCCGAAGCATATCGCGTCATTTCGCGAGCGGAAAAGCTTGATGCGACAATGCCGTTCGGCGTCAGAGCGTTTATCGATAAGATGGAGCAGTATGTCCCGGGGAGCCGCGATTCGGTGACGAAGTTTTTTGAACTTGCGGAGGAAGTGCGTCTGGCACAGGCATACAGTTCCGCGGTCAACGGAAAAACCGACCCGAAAGTTATGGTCGGCAAATACGGCAACTTTGTTCGCGCCGGGTCATATTCGGTGAACGAAGTTCTCAAAGCTTTGAAAATGCCGAAAAAGGCGAAGGATATTCTCAATGCGTACTGGTGCTATCTCGGTGCGCACTGTGACGATTTGAGCTTTGTGCATTATGCGAGCATGGTCAACCGCTATATTCTCCGCGGCGCAAGCATGCCGAAAATGCGTTCGCACGAAATTTCCCTCGCGCTCGTGGAGCGGATCCGCGAACTTGGCGGGGATATTCTCTTCAACACGGAAGCGGTTAAAATTTTGACGGACGCGCAGGACGGGGGCGTCGCGGGGGTCGTGTTGGATGACGGAACACAAATAGCGGCGCGCCATGTTGTGGCGAACTGTGCGCCGCACATTGTGTTCGGCAGGATGATGGACAAAGTTCCTGAATCTGAAATCCGCGCTGCAAATGCACGCAAATTTTCAGGCAGGGGATTTACCATGTTTCTCGGGCTTGACGCCGATGCCGATGAGCTGGGCATTGAAAATCACAATTATTTTCTGTATGATACCATGGACTCTGCGGCGCAATATGAGAGAATGCGTACAATTCGCAGCAATGAAGTGCAGGCGACTGTCTGCCTGAACCGCGCATTTCCGGAATGCTCTCCGAAGGGTACCTGTATGATGTATTTCACGACGCTTTATATGTCGGACGACTGGGGCAACGTGCGGGCGGAAGATTACTTCAGGACGAAGGACTATGTCGCCAATAAAATGATCGATCGCTTCGAACAGGATACAGGCGCGAAGCTGCGCGGGCATATTGAGGAAATTTCCGTGGCGACGCCGATGACGTATGCTCGCTATTGCGGGCATCCGCAAGGCGTGATCTATGGGTATGAGTCACAGTATTGGGACGGGCTTATGCCTCGTCTGCAAATGATGGCGGAAGATCATAAGGTGCGCGGATTGCGCTTTGCCGGCGGGTACGCTATGCGCCTTTCGGGATATTCGAGCGCCTATTTTTCGGGCGATATATCCGGGCGGCAGACCGTCGGGGATATTAAAAAGGAGGGTTAAGCCATGCCGTTCACTTTTAAAAAACAGATTTTCGGATTTATGGATCTCCTTCGGTTCAAAAAACTTGTGCCGAACCGCCGCAAAAAGCTGGAAAGCGGGTCGCCTGCGGCGCTCCCGAAGAGTTATCGCGTGAATGAAACTGCACGGGTTCTGCATCCGGGGTATCAGCGCGCAAAACTCGTGGCGGTTGAACAGAATACCGCCGATACAAAGACGTATACTTTGGAGACGCAAAATCCATTTTTGTTCCGAGCCGGGCAATACGTTACGCTCGGTTGTAAAGTCGGGCAAAGCGAGGTGTCCCGCCCGTATGCGATTTCTTCCGCGCCCAAGGCAGCGCTCGGAAGAAAAATTTCCCTTACGGTGAAAAATTGCGGATTTTTCAGCGGGTATCTGTTTGACCATGCGTCCGTCGGCGACGAGTTTACCGTCGGCGACCCGTCGGGTGATTTTTGCTATGAACCGGTCAAGGATGCGGAGCATGTCGTTGCGCTGGCAGGCGGCAGCGGCATAACTCCATTTTACAGTATGGCGCAGGCGGTGGCAGACGGCACCGACAATTATGCCTTAACTATTTTTTACGGCGCGAGGACGGCGGAAGATCTGATATTTAAAAAGGAACTCGATGCCCTTGTTTCAGACAAAATAAAAGTTATTTATGTCCTCAGCGATGAGCAGAAGGAAGGGTTTGAACACGGTTTTATCGGAGCCGGGCTTATAAAAAAATATGTTTCCGGCGATTATACGGTCATGATGTGCGGGCCGCAGGCAATGTATGCGTTTGCGGAAAAGGAACTTGCATCATTAGGTTTGCCCCTTCGCCGCATCAAAAAGGAAGCGAACTGCGTTTGCTCCCGCGATGTTAAGGCGGAAAAATACGAACTTACAGTTCATATCGGGTTCGAAACATTTAAAATTCCGGCAGATTCGCGCGAAACGATCCTGACGGCGATGGAGCGTGCCGGGCTGAAAGTCCCTTCAAAATGCCGTGCGGGCGGATGCGGTTTTTGCCACAGCAAGCTCGTGTCGGGGAAATTTGCGATTGCGGGAGCGGATAAAAGGCGACTTGCCGATGCAAAATTCGGCTATATTCATCCATGCTGCTCTTACCCCGATTCGGATATGGAACTGATCGTTCCGAAGGCATAAAGAAAAGGGTCGGCTTATTGGTAAGCCGACCCTTTTTTGAAAAATTGAAAACTGCACAGAATAAGTGCGGGAGGCAAAAATGGGAGAATTGACAGAACACGCCGCGGCGGAATTGTTGCACGGTCAAAGAGATTTTTTCGGTACAGGCGCCACGCTGTCGTACCGGTACAGGAAAGAACAGCTTCAGAAGCTGAAAAATGCCGTTTTGCGTTTTGAACCTGAATTGGAAAGGGCATTGAAAGAAGATTTGGGAAAAAGCCGGCAGGAGAGCTATCTGACGGAGATTGGGTTTGTCCTTTCCGATATTTCGCATACGCTCCGGAATCTGAAAAAATGGATGAAGCCGACGCGCGTCCGATCGCCGATAACGGTTTTCAGTTCCAAAAGCCGCATCGAAAAACAGCCGTACGGTATTGCCCTGATCATCGGGCCGTTCAATTATCCGTTTCAGCTGCTGATTGCGCCGCTGACTGCGGCGATTGCCGCCGGAAACTGCGCCGTTATCAGTCCCTCCGCGCAGACGCCGCATGTTTCGTGCGCGATCCGCCGCTTGATCGAGGAAACTTTCGACAGGCGTTACGTCTGTTGTACGGAGGGCGGTACCGAGGCAAACAAGGTACTCCTGCGCTGCCGTTTCGATACCATTTTCTTTACGGGGAGCGTCAACGTCGGCAGGATCGTTATGCGCGCCGCCGCCGAAAATCTGACGCCCGTCACGCTTGAATTGGGCGGCAAAAGTCCTGTAATCGTCGACGAAACGGCTAAACTTGACGTGACTTGCGAGCGCATCGCTTGGGGAAAATTCATGAATGCGGGGCAGACTTGCGTCGCGCCCGATTATGTGTTTGTGAAGAGGGAGATCTGTGCGGCGTTCGTCGAGCGGCTGAAGCAGACGATTCGCGCGTTTTACGGTGAAGAACCGCAGGCGAGTGCCGATTACGGGCGCATCGTGAATGAGAAGCAGATGCGGAGGTTGTGCGGCATTCTTGACGAAGACAAGGCTTTTGTCGCCTTCGGCGGTGAGTACAGCGAAAAAGACAGGTATATTGCACCCACGCTCTTGTGTCCGGATGATATTTCATCGGCGGCATGTATGCGGGAGGAGCTGTTCGGGCCGCTGCTTCCGATATTTCCCTATGACAGTCTGAAAGAGGCTCTGGACTATATCAACGGGCATGAAAAGCCGCTCGCACTGTATATCTTCAGCGAAAATACGGGAGTGGTTGAGAAAATTCTGAGCCGAACTTCTTCGGGCGGCGTTTCCGTAAACGATACGATCAGCCATATCATTAATCCGAACCTTCCCTTCGGAGGGGTCGGAAACTCGGGAATGGGGCGATACCACGGCAAGGCTGGGTTTCTTGCGTTTTCGAATCAGCGGAGCGTGCTGAACCGCTCCACGCGCATCCGGATTGAACTGTCCTATCCTCCGTTCAGCGAAGAGAAATTGAAAACAGTGCGCAAACTGATGAAGTAGCGAAAAAGAACGGCGGCGGATACTTTTGAAGTATCCGCCGCCGGACTTTGATTGACTCGGTGCCGCATGATCAGCCGCGCAACGGCAGACCGTGCGGGTCTTCATTTTTCTTTCCTTCCCGCAACCTGTCGAATAATTTGATGAATATACCCGACAGGGGTACGCAGAGCATAACGACGACGATGATATAGAGTATGGAAACGAAATCCAGAGAGGCATAGCCGTCGCCGAAAAACATGGTGGGCAAAATTGTCAGCCCCAGGATACAGCAGGCGCACATCGCCAAAAGCAGCACGGTACGGTAGAGGTTTAGCGGCGAGCAGACCCGGTAAAGCATCACAAGTCCTGCAAAAGTGATGATAACGACAGACATTTCCTGCAAATGCGAACCGAAATATTCGGGGACAATCAGATTGACGATATGTGTGCTTTCCACTGCAAGCACAAGCACGATCGCGCAAGGTATCGTTCTCGAAAGCACATAAGGCAGATATTTTCCCCGCACGCGCGATTTGTTTGGTTGCAGAGAGAGGAAGAAAGAGGAAACGCCGATTACAAACATTTCCATCAGCATCATATTGTTTGTTTTAAACGGATATACCTGCTGTAAAATGATAGAAATAATTGCGAAAATAGTGGTGAAAAGCGTTTTCATCAAATAGAGAGAGGAGGAGTTCTGAATATTGTTGATGACTCTTCGCCCCTCGAATACGACATTCGGCATATTGGAGAAATTGTTATCCATCAGCACGATGTGGCTCACGTTTTTCGCTGCGTCGCTGCCGGAGGCTACGCTGACGGCGCAATCCGCTTCCTTCATGGCGAGGATATCATTTACGCCGTCGCCCGTCATTGCTACGGTGTTGCCTTCAGACTTTATCGTCTTGACCAAAATCGCCTTTTGCTCGGGGGTAACGCGACCGAATACTGTATATTTGTTGGCGACGGAAGCGACCTCCTTGTCGTTCAGCCCCTCCAGCGAAATATATTTGTCAGCATTGGAAACGCCGACCCGGCGCGCAACTTCTGCGACGGTGACGGGATTGTCGCCGGAGATAATTTTTATGGCAACGTCATTTTCCTTGAACCAACGGATCGTTTGCGCCGCATCGTCGCGGATGTTGTCGGCGATAGAGACGATGGCGAGTGGTTTAAGCCCGGATGGGAGCCGTTCACCGGCGAGTTTTCCGCCCGAATGTGCGATCATCAGTACGCGCAGTCCCATAGACGCATATTGGTTTATGATGCGGCTGATTTTTTCGGGCATGCTCTGCAAAACAAATTCCGGCGCGCCGATAGCGATGGTGCCGATCTCATCGAATGTTACGGCGGAAAGTTTCCGCTTTGACGAGAACGGAAGAATGGCGGTTGCCTTGAGTGTCGTGTTGTGTCCGAAATAGTTATAGAGGGCGATCGAAGTCTGGTTGTTGTCCTGCAAGGAGTTCAGGCAGGAGCCGACGATCTCGTTTACGGAATAATCGGTCGGATTGTTGAGCAACATGCAGTCGTTGACTTTCATGCGCCCGTCGGTTATCGTTCCTGTTTTGTCCAGGCAAAGTACATTGACTCGTGCGAGCATTTCAAGCGAATATAAGTCCTGCACCAAGGTGTTGCGAGACATCAGCCGTATAATGCCGAGCGTGAGCGCGATGCTCGTCAAGAGAAGCATGCCCGAAGGGATCATGCCGATGACGATGGAAACGGTTCTCTGAATAGTGTCGTTCAGCTGTGAAATGCTGTCCGTCGGCACATAGTTATGCCAATTGACGAAAAACATCAGCGTCGCGATCGGTATAATGAGGAAACCGACGATATAAATGATGAGCTTGCTGGAGCGCATCAGTTCGGAATTAGGCTTCTTGTATTTTTTCGCCTTTGCCGAAAGAGAGTTCAGGTAAGTCGCCTTGCCGACTTTATCGGCGCGCGCCTTACAGGTACCGCTGGAAATGAAGCTGCCCGCATATAAAAGATCGCCCGGCTCCTTTTTGACCGGAACCGATTCGCCGGTCAGAAGAGCTTCGTTTACCTCGACAACTCCGTCCAGCACGATGCAATCTGCGGGGATCTGGTTTCCGAGCGAAAGAACGATTATGTCGTCCAGCACGATTTCCTTTGATTTGACTTCGGTTACTTCTCCGTTCCGCACCACCTTCGAAGTCGGTACGGTAAGAAGAGAAAGTTTATCGATCTTCCGTTTGGCGATGATTTCCGTAACAATGCCAAATCCCAGGTTCAGCGCGAAAATGACGACGAACAGGAACTGCGAGACCGGCGCCCGCGAATAGGCGAGCGCGATGGCTGCGGCAACGCAAAGCAGGTTAAAGAAGGTGCATAGGTTACCGATCAGAATGCTTGCGTACGACTTGGAATATTTCTGATTGGTGTCGTTGAACAGAAATTGCGAGAAACGTTCGTTGACCTGCGCATCTGTCAGACCTCCGTTCACATCGGGCGAATACCGCGGCACATTGCTGTAAGCGGGAATTTGCGTGCGCTTGCGCCTGAACTGTTTTTTAATGTTTTTCAGATCGATCGGCTCGGTCTGCTGCGGGGCGGAAAGTTCGGTTTCCAGCCGCTCTTTTACATATGCCTCCACGCTCTGTTGCTTGGGGCGGGCTGCGGCGTAATCCGCTTCTTTGTCCCCGGCGGTACGCTTCCGCCCGCTCCCCGGCTTTGCGGATGCGGTGCGCGAAACGTTTCTCCGTTCTGCGGCTTTTTTGCCGGACGAAGGAGGCTGATGGGAACTTTTTTTGTTTTCGGGTTCCTCGTTGCCTTCGGGCAGGGATCCGTTCGGGGTGAGAATTTCCATGTTTTCTCCCATGTGCAATCTGATAGCGTTTATTATTATTTATTATACCATAAAATATATGGGTTTACAAATGATTTATTCATTATTTTTTTGCGGCGGAAATGAAATATTTTTTGCCGACGAACAATTGCACCGCGTAATTTTATTGCAAAAAAAGTATTTTTGGGTTAAAATAATACCGATATAATAAACCGAAAAGGCATACAGGAGGCACGAAGATGATCGATATCAATTTTTTAAGGGCGAACCCCGATATTGTTCGCGAAAATATCCGCAAGAAATTTCAGGATAAAAAACTGCCGCTGGTCGACGAAGTTTTGGAGTTGGACGCAAAGCGCCGCGAATTGCAGAAGGAAGGGGACTCCCGCCGTGCCATGCGCAATTCCCTCAGCGCGCAGATCGGCAGGCTGATGAAGGAAAAAAATGTAGACGAAGCGAACAAAGTCAAAGCGCAGGTAGTCGAAAATAACGAGCGCATCGCCGCCATTGAGCAGGAAACGGAACAGATTGCCGCAAAACTCAAACAGGATATGATGGCAATCCCGAACATTATCGCCGACGACGTGCCGATTGGCAAAGACGATTCGGAAAACGTAGAAAGGCAGCGCTTCCTCGAACCGAAGGAAAAGCCTTTTGAGGTGCCGTATCATCTGGATATTCTGGAAAAACTGTGCGGTATCGATTTGGATTCCGCGCGCCGCACGAGCGGACAGGGATTTTATTATCTTCTCGGCGACGTGGCGCGCCTGCACTCTGCTGTCCTCACCTATGCGCGCGATTTTATGATCGACAAAGGTTTCACATATGTTATACCCCCGTTCATGATCCGCAGCGATGTCGTATCGGGCGTTATGTCTTTCGAGGAAATGGACGGCATGATGTACAAGATCGAAGGGGAAGATTTATATTTGATCGGTACGAGCGAGCATTCCATGATCGGTCGTTTCATGAATACGGTACTCGACGAAAAACAGCTTCCGCTCACGCTCACGAGTTACTCGCCTTGCTTCCGTAAGGAAAAGGGTGCGCACGGCATTGAAGAGCGCGGTATCTACCGCATCCATCAGTTCGAAAAGCAGGAAATGATCGTTGTCTGCAAACCCGAAGAGAGCAGCGCGTGGTTCGAAAAACTGTATAATTATACGGTGGAATTGTTTGTTTCCATGCAGATTCCCGTCCGCACTCTCGAGTGCTGCTCTGGCGATCTTGCCGATTTGAAATACAAGAGCATCGATGTGGAGGCTTGGAGCCCGCGTCAGAAAAAATATTTCGAGGTGGGCAGCTGTTCCAATCTGACCGACGCGCAGGCACGGCGGTTAGGGATTCGCTATAAGACGGAAAAAGGGAATGCCTTTGCGCATACGCTGAACAATACAGTCGTCGCGCCGCCGCGTATGCTTATCGCGCTTTTGGAAAATCATCTGAACGAGGACGGCAGCGTAAACATCCCCGAAGTCCTGCAAAAATATATGGGCGGCAAAACAAAAATTCTTCCGAAAAACTGAATCCATAGAGCAGAACTTTTCAGCCCCCGCGGTTTAATTCGCGGGGGCTTTGTCATACCCGGCGCATTCGGGCATATATATAAGTAAGCTGCAAAAAAGAGGACAAGCCATGCTCAATTTTTTGACGGAAAATATTCTTTCCGCAATCAGGAACGTGAATATCAACCTGGTATATGAGCTGCGTATCCGCGCCAATAAACCTGTGGTGCTCAATTACGGCGGAAATTATACATTTCTGGGCGGGCGCGGCATTACCGAAAATATCGGCGGAGCGCTCGTGGCGAGCTATGCCGATATTGAAAAAATTATTTATCGGGCGAGCGAGTTTTCCGTCTATTCCGTATCGGAGCAGCTGCGGCGCGGTTTTATCGCAGGTGCAAACGGCGAACGCATCGGATTGGCTGGCGAATTTGTCTATGAGAACGGGAGTGTGCTCACAGTCAAGGATGTAACGTCGCTCAATATCCGCGTGCCGCACGAGGTGCGCGGATGCGGAGAGGAGATTTATAGGGCCTGTTTTATGCGAGGGCTTGCAAATGCCCTGATCGTTTCCGCTCCCGGCAGGGGCAAAACGACGATCCTGCGCGATTTGGCGCGGCTTATATCGTCGCATTACCTCATCAATATCCTCATCAACGACGAACGAAACGAGATATGTGCCTGCAACAAGGACTATTCTCTGGATACGGGTGCGTTTACCGATATTATTCGCTATGCGGACAAGCGCGATTCCCTTGTATGTGCCATGCGTTCGATGCGCCCGGATCTTATTATTACGGACGAAGTCGTTTCGCCGGAAGAGGCGGACGCCCTTGCTGCATGCGTCCGCGGCGGTATCACCGTAATTGCCTCCGCGCACTGCAAAGACCTGGAAAGCCTGCTTACTTCGCCCGTATTTGCACGCGTCCTGCAGGAAAAAGTTTTTGAATATTATATAGTGCTTTCTTCCGCCGGGGTCGGAAATTTGAGCGGCATATACGATGCAGACCTGCGCGCGGTTTCGGGGCAGAAATGTTGAAAATACTGCTTTGCGCATCTCTGTTTTCGCTCTGCGTAGGGTGTGCGTTCTGGCTTACGCGGAAATATCGGAAAAGAAAAGATTTCTTTTATAATCTCGATCTGTTTAACGAGCGGCTTGTAAACGAAGTCAGTTACACGAAAATTCCGCTGCCGGCATTTGCCGAAAAATATGAGTTCACCGGCGACTTTAAAAAAATGCTGGAGGAGAAACGGACGGATTTTCAGGCTGACAGATATGAATTTGCCTATCTTACCGAGGACGAAAAAAAGTTTCTCGGCGATTATTTCCGTATGGTCGGAGGCAGCGATTCCGCTTCGCAGAAAACGTATCTTTCCGCGCAGCGCAAGGAAATCGGTGAGCGGCGCCGGGTGAGCGATGAAATATATGCAAAATATTTTTCGCTCTATCTGAAGCTCGGCGTTCTGGCAGGACTTGTGCTGATAATCCTGATCATATGACTGTCGGGGGAATTGTATGCAAATCGACATTATCTTTAAAATTGCGGCAGTCGGTATCATAGTAACGATCGTCTGCCAGATACTCAAAAAATCAGACCGGGACGACATTGCTACGATCGTCAGCCTTGCCGGGTTGATCATTGTGCTCGCCGTCGTTATAGATATGGTTGCGGATCTGTTCGATTCGGTGCGCAGCATATTCGATTTATTCTGACTATGGCAGAACTTATCAAAATCATCGGAGTCGGGCTTGTAACAGCGGTCGCCGCGGTGCTTCTCCGCAGTACGAAGCCGGAGTTGTCTTTTGCCGTAACGGTGGCGGGCGTCGTCATCATCCTGATATTTGCCATTGATCTTGCGAGTGAGACCTTCGGCATCTTTTCGGAGATCGGGGAAATGGCGGGTATCGACGATTCTCTCGTCAAAATCGTCGTCAAAATCATTGCGATCGGGTATCTTGTGGAATTTGCGGCGGGAATGGTGGAGGATTTCGGGTCAAAAAGCGTGGCGGACAAGCTCGTGTTTGCGGGTAAGGTCATCATATTCACCGTTTCCGTGCCGATTGTCCGCAGCATGGTCACGCTGATCGGAAACTTTTTGGAGATGCTATGAAAAAATTTGCGAGAGCAGGCAGGTGCATCTTCCTGCTCCTGCTGCTTTGTATCCTTTCGTCGATCGTCTTTTTTCCCGCATCGGCGGACGGGGAAGATCAGGAAGCGGATCTTTCCGGGAACATCGACGAAATACTCTCCGAGTTGGATACGGATGAGCTGCAGGAATACCTCGACTCCCTTACTGACGAGCAAAAGGAACTTTTCGGCGGAAGCATTACCGAAGCGATCCGTTCGGTAATCGACGGAGATTTCAAGCTCGACTATTCGAACGTGTTATCGGCAGTTGCCGGGCTTATTTTCAGCGGTCTGAAGGGGATGCTCCCCGCTTTCTGCGTCATATGCTCCATCGCGATTCTTTGCGGGCTTCTGACACATTTCCGAAGTTCGTTTGCGGAGAACGGAACGGCAAAGCTCATCCATTTCGTCGGCTATTCGGCGATACTTGTGTTGATCCTTTCTTCCCTTGCGGGTGTGTTGGGCGATTGCATTTCGTCGGTAAATTCCATGCGGGCGCAGATGCAGGCGATTTTTCCCGTTCTGCTCACGCTCATCGCCACCAGCGGCGGGAGCGTTTCGGTTGCGGTGTATCAGCCTGCAGTGCTTTTTTTAAGCGAGGCGGTAGTGGGCGTCATAACCTCGGCGGTATTTCCGCTTGCAGGTTTGATTTTCGTTCTGAATATGGTCGGAAACATGAGCAAAGAAATCAGAGTGAAGAATTTTTCGTCTCTGTTCGCGGGGATTATCAAGTGGACGCTCGGCATCACCCTCGCTGCTTTCACGGTTTTCCTTACGGTGCAGGGGATTACTTCGGCAACTTATGACGGGTTGTCCTTTAAAGCGGCAAAGTATGCGATCAGCAATTCTGTTCCGATCGTGGGAGGATTCCTCGGCAGCGGCTTCGACCTTGTTATTGCGGGGAGCGTCCTCATTAAAAACGCGGTCGGCTCCTGCGGTATCGCATTGCTCGTAACCGTGCTGGCGGCGCCTTTGATTCAGTTGGCGGTATGCAATCTTTTTTTAAAAATCGCGGCGGCGGTTACCGAACCGGTCGGAGATTCCGGCATCTCCGATTTTCTGTCGTCCGTTTCGGGAACAATGAACTATTTTATTGCGGGGCTTTTATCGGTGGCGTTTATGTATTTTGTTACGATGCTGCTTTTGATTTGCTCCTCAAACAGTCTCTTTTAAGATGCAGGCATACATTTGGGCAGTTTGCGGTGCGGTCATTATTTCCGCGCTGGCGTCAATCCTCCTGCCGGAAGGAAAAACGGGGAAGTTTATCAACGGTATATTGAAATTATTCTGCCTGTCGGTCATGCTGACCCCGCTGTTTGCCATTCTTGCCGCGGGCGAACTGCCGCAGGGCGGGAACGGCTCCGGGCAAACGGAACTGGACTCCGGTTTCATCGAATACATGTTCGGCAGGCGGGCGGAAGCGGATGCCGAAGCGCTGGATACCGCCATTGAATCGGAGTTTTCAATCGCTGTTTCGGCAGAGATTTTGTGGGACTATGCCGAATATGCGTATAATGTGACGGATGTAAACATTAAAATCGAAAATTTCGGAATGTACGGTGACGACGAGCATATATTTATTATAGGTCGGGTCGAGAGCCGTGCGAAGGAAATGTTTCCGGATGCGGAGGTAAACATATATGAATGATCCGACGGGTGTTCAAAAGAAAAAAATTCGCTTCGGCAGACTGCCGGAAGTATTGGCGGTTGCCCTGTTCGTTCTCGTCGTTGCGGCGGTTTTGCTGTTTTCGATTCGGGGCGGCGGTACGGCTGCCGGTGAGGCATCGGTAAACTATATCGATGTTCTGGAAGGGAAATTATCCGCGGCGCTGTCGGAAATCGATGGTGCGGGCAGCGTCGAAGTCGTAATCAATGCTCGGTCGGAGGGCGAATTGGTTCTGGCGATGGAAACGACGGTAAACGAGGACGGCAGCGTAACGACAAAGCCGGTTCTCGTGGGAGGCGAAGTAGTCGTTCTCGAAGAAAAGTATCCGGAAATAACGGGGGTTCTGATCGTTTCGGAAGGGGCTGACGACTTGAGCGTCAGGTTCAGCCTGCTGGAAGCGGCGGCGTCCGTTTTAAATATAAACCAAAGCATAATCAAAGTATATACAAAGGGCGGCTGAAATCAATAAAAGGAGATTGGAAAGATGTCGAAAACAAAAAAGATCATTATTATGTCCGGATTGGTGCTGCTGCTCGCGGTAACGGCGGTGTTCAACTTTGTTCTTGCGGGAACATTGCCCGGCAACGCGGATACAGACGGCGTAACGGCGGCAAATTATTTTTCGACCTATCGGACGGAGCGGACAACGACGCGCAACGAGGAACTTTTGCAGCTGGACTCCATTTTGCAGGATGCGGAAGCGGGGAGCGACGCATATGAAGAGGCAATGGCTCTCAAACTGGAGATCGTGTCGATCATGGAGCGCGAACTCCTCCTCGAAACGTATATCAAATCGCTCGGGTATCAGGATGCGGTTGTGAGCATCGGTATGGATTCCGACAACGTAAACGTGTTCGTGAATGCAACCGAACTTGCGTACAACGATTTTCTCTCTATCTATAACATTCTTACCGAAGAAGCGGGTTGTGACCCTGCAAACGTAAATATTATGCCGATAAATTCGGAAAGTTAAAAAAAATGCTGTTCAATTCCGGAAAAATGTGCTATAATAACACCGAGAATATCTTTCGGGAGAATCGAGGATGGCATTATTCAAGCGAGTACCTCCGGAGGGGCAGAAAGGGAAAATTTCCTATAACTCCGGCATTGTGAGCGGCATCGTTGCTCTCGCCATAAAAGAAGTGGAGGGGGTCGAGCTTCTCGCCGGGAAGAAAAAGGGACTGAAGCTGTATTTTGAAAAGGACGGTATTTATGCGGAGATTTCCGTCAATGCCGACTACGGATACAGCGTACCTGACGTCGCGTTCAAAATCCAGCAGGCGGTCAAACATAACGTTGAGGCGATGACGGAATATAAAGTCAAACGCGTAGACGTTTATGTGGTCGGAGTGGATTTTTCACAGGAACGCATTGCAGAACAATAATAAAAGACACTTCTGTTTTCCCCTCGGCTTTTCGGGGGGAAAACAGACTGTTCGGAATAAATTGCTCAGGAAGAAAGGACTATGAGAAACAAGGCGCGCGAATGTGCGTTTAAAATTATTTTTGCCTCTTTATTCGGCACGGAGAATGCCGGGGCTTTTCGCCGTAGCGTCTATAAGGCGTTTTCCCTGGACGGAGAGGATGCTGCGTACGCGGACAAACTGGTGGAATTGGTTAGCGAACACAGCGCGGAATTTGCCGGTCTTTTGGATAAATATTCCATCGGTTTTTCGGAAAAACGAATTTTTCCCGCCGACAAGAGCCTTTTGATGATGGCGATGGCGGAGATGAAATATGTGGACGACGTTCCGGATATTGTTGCTATCGACGAAGCAGTCGGGCTGGCAAAGAAATATTCGACGGAGCGCAGCGCCGGTTTTGTGAACGGTGTGTTGGCTGCATTTTTGAACGGAGGAAAACAATGAGTACGGTTATTGACGGAAAGGCGCTTGCCGCACGCATGCGCGCGGAAATAAAAGAGCGGGTTGCGGCGTTTAAGGCGGAGCGCGGCAGAGAAATCGGACTTGCCGTCGTATTGGTGGGAGAGGATTCTGCTTCGCAGGTCTATGTGCGCAATAAGATTAAAGCGTGCGAGGAGGTGGGGATCCAATCCTATTCGTATCATTTGCCCGCAGACGCCACGCAGAATCAGGTCTGTGAGCTGGTGGACGAACTTGCCGCGTCGGAAAACGTACACGGCATACTCGTTCAGCTGCCGCTTCCCCGCCATATCGACGAACGTGAGGTGCTTCGCCGCATCCCGACGAAGAAGGATGTCGATGGGTTCTGTGCCGAAAATGTGGGGAATCTTGCCATGAATCGCGAAACAATAGCCGCCTGCACTCCATTTGGCGTCATGAAAATGTTGGAGGCGTACGGAATCGACCCGAAGGGCAAGAGCGCGGTCGTGCTCGGGCGTTCGAATATTGTCGGAAAACCGATGGCGATGCTTCTTCTCAATGCCGATGCCACTGTTACCGTCTGTCACAGCAAGACAAAGAATCTGAAAGAGGTTTGCGCTTCAGCCGATATACTCGTTGTTGCGATCGGTCGCGCGAAGTTCGTAACGGAGGATATGGTCAAGGAGGGAGCCGTAGTGATCGATGTGGGGATGGACAGAGACGAGAACGGCAGGCTCTGCGGCGATGTCGATTATGATGCAGTTAAAGAAAAAGCGTCTTATATCACACCCGTACCCGGAGGGGTCGGGCCTATGACGATTACAATGCTTTTATACAATACCGTTCAAACGGCTTCGAGAGGTTGATTTGGATTCGAATTTCAAACAAAAGTGGGAAGAGTACCGTTCTGAATTCGAGAACGTTTTGGCTGATTATCTCGAGAGGATGCAAATTCGTCCTCCGGTGCTGAATGACAGTTTCCGTTATTCCCTCGCGCTCGGAGGGAAACGTTTCCGCCCTGTTCTGATGTTCGCGTGCGCGCGTTCTCTGGGCGGAAAGCCGGGCGATGTGGCTGGATTTGCGCTCGCCTTGGAAATGCTGCACACCTATTCGCTTATTCACGACGATTTGCCCGCCATGGATAACGATGATTTTCGCAGAGGGAAGCCGTCCAACCATAAAGTTTTCGGTGAAGGGCAGGCAATTCTTGCGGGTGACGCATTGCTCAACGAGGCGTATTCCGTCTGTTTTGAGGAATGCCGCAAGGGAAAAACGTATCTGAATGCAGCAGCCGAGATCTGCAAAAATGCGGGTGTCGGCGGCATGATCGCAGGGCAGGCGGCAGATCTCTTTTTTGAACAGAAGGAGGCGGGCAAGGCGGAGGAGGACTTTATAATTCTCCACAAAACGGCGAAGATGATCGTTTCCGCGGCGGTTGTACCCGCGCTCGTCTACGGGGCGGATGAGAATATAGCGGCGCTGTTTGCGGAATTCGGCAAGCATTTGGGCATTTTGTTTCAGCTTACGGACGATATCCTGGATGTCACGGGCGATTTTGAAAAGCTCGGCAAAACCCTCGGGAAGGATGCTTCGGAAGGCAAACTGACTTCCGTCCGGGTCTGCGGATTGGATAAATGTAAAGAACTTGCCGAACAGCACCGCAACATCTGCCGGCAGATTCTGGACGATTTGCCCTACGATTGCTCCTTTCTGTCAGAATTGACAGACTATGTATTGAACAGGGATGCCTGATGCGACTGGACAGGTATCTTGCGGAAAACGGGTTCTCTTCCCGAACAAAGGCGGCCCGCGCTATAGCGGAGGGGCGCGTTCTGCTCAACGGGCGCACGGGAAGAGCTTCTGATGAAGTAAAAGACGGCGATTCCGTCGCCGTGCGCGAAAGCAAGCTCTCTTTTGTTTCAGAGGGCGGGTACAAATTGCGAAAAGCGTTCGATGATTTCGGCTCGGATGTCCGTGGATGCATATGTGTCGACTTGGGGGCGAGTACGGGCGGATTTACCGATTGTTTATTGCAGGCGGGCGCGGAAAAGGTATTTGCCGTAGATGTGGGGAAAGATCAGCTTGACGCGGCAATATGCAAAGATCCCCGCGTTTTTGTGCTTGACGGTATGAATGTGCGCTGCTTGCGGCGGGAAGATATCGCCTCCGCCCGGATTGATACGGTTACGGCAGATCTGAGTTTTATTTCGCTGAAATTGATTTTGCCCGTAATTTCGCAGCTCCTGGATGAAGGAGGGAGTGCTTATGTTTTGGTCAAACCGCAGTTTGAATGCGGGGGGATCGGGTTGAATAAGCACGGAATACTCAAGGACAGGAAAAGAAGACAGGATATTGTTGCCGATATTGCCGGGGCGGCAGCCGGGTGCGGTTTGGAACCGTCGGGCGTTACGGCTGCGCCGATCCGAGAGGGGAAGAATACCGAATATATTCTGCGGTTGAAAAAAGTGTGCCGCGCGGCAGCCGTGAGCAAACAATTTACGGAAATGGTCGGCGGTTTGGAATAAACGGATGAAAAAGGAAGAAAATGCGAGGCGGAAGGAGCGAAGATATACGGAAGGGCAGAAGCGGCTGTTAGCGTTTGACCCGCAAGATCTGGACGACGACGAACGCGAATTGCTCCGCCGTGTTTTGCTCCCGCGGACAAAATATCTGCCCCAGACGGACGAAGAGGGCAAAGAACTTGCCCTGCAGATGCTTAAAGAAGAAAAGTTCGGAAAAATGCTTGCGTTTATCGAGGCGATCCGCTCCCGCTACGGGGAAGTTGAGTGCCGATGGACGCGCGGGAATCATTTGTGGGAACTTTTCTATTCGGTAAAAAAGGGTGCAGACGTTCTGTGTCGCTTCGGTATTTGTTTCAATGTATTCAATCTGATTATCACGTTCGGAAAGAAGGAATGCGAGCGCTTTGAGGAGGAAAGGGACAGTTTCCCGCGCGGCGCGGTTCAATGGACGTATGATATGGCGGTTACAGAGCATGGCAGGAAAAATCTGATGTTCGACCCGTGCGAGCCAGGCATCCGGCCGTATTTATTCCGCTTGCTCGATTATAAAAGAAAACCGCTTCCGTCAGCTTCGGAAAACTGATTAAGAGGACATTGTCTGTTGCTATAAAGGAAAAGTGCGTTACCGCAAACAGCGGAACGCACTTTTTGTCAGCTTTTATTGCTGTTGTAATTGTACAATATCGCAAAAAGCGGAATATTGAAAATATAGATGCAGGGGAATATCGCATAGAGCATAAAGTTCAGCGGAGTATCGGCTGCGGCAGAAATCAGGTAGGCGATCAGACAAGTGATCAATACCAGGTTGACAAAGACGATCAGGCTCGCCGAAATATACGATTTCGACTGCGTTTTACGGCTGTTTTTGCCGTAGCCGCGCAGATACAGAAACAGGAATACGCCAAGCATCACAAAATCGATTACAAACGGAATTACGACATATGCCGCGTGCGAATGCATAACGCCTTGCAGACAAAGATTTACGATGCATTCAGCGAGCGCGATTATAAATACATACACAGCTGTAACAAACAGCGCCTTTCCTTTGTCAAAAGTATTGCTTACAGCCTTTGCCACCGTTCTGTTTCGGGAGCCGTTTGTTGTCGTGATGCGAAGCCCCTCGTTTTCCGCCTTCTCTTCCACATCGTAAAATTCGATATTGCTGGCTGTCGTCCCGCCGGTTGGCTCCGGGCGGGGTGCGGTTGCTTCGGCGGGCGGGGCGGAAGATTCTGCCGCTGCGTCATATTCGTCCGCGGCGGGTTCCTGCGGCTCCTCCGGGCGCTCGTCTTCTTCGTGCGGCTTTATCGTGTTGTCGTACAGGCGGGAAAGAAGAGATTTGTAGTTCCGTTCCGCGGGAGAGCGGTTCACATACAGCAAATCTGCAGCTTCATTTTCTGCGGCGGCGGGTGCCGGACTTTCTGTCTGCGGCGGCGCATAATAATAATTTGCCTGTTGGTCGGTATAATACCCCTGCGGGGGTTGCTCGTAAGCCGGCTCTTGCACGGGTTGCTGCGGAGGGTATTCCTCCCGCGGCGCATTGCCGAATACGGAGCTGTCGAAGGTATTTCGGTCTTCACGGTTGCGCTGCGCCACATGCGTATAATAATAAGAAGTTGCGTCCGTATCGTCACCGATCAGAACTTTATAATTTTCGTGAATCCGCTGCTTTTCTTCATCAGAAAGAGGGACTTCTTCCTTCGGAGCGATCGGTGATTCGGGAACCTGACGCTGCTCCGGCTGCGCTGCGGCGGGAGGCTCCGGATTGTGCTGTCTTATTTCGCTTCGAGGTTCTGCAGAAGCTGCTGCGGCGACGGACTCGTTCTGCAATTCCTGTTCCGGCTGTTGCTGCCGATCCGTATCTGCCCGCTCTTCTGTTGCGGGGATATGTTCGGCTGCGGCAAATTCAGCGGCGGGGTCTTGCGATCCGGCGCCTTGGGCGCTGTCCTGCGCGGGGGCGGATTCGGCGTCGTTTTGCGCAGCTGCTTCGTTTTCTTCGCCGTCGCCCAACTCGATGAAGTCTTCTTCGTCGCCCTTGCCGACGGGGACGCGCGAGGTTGACTTTTTCAAAATATTGAAGTCGACGGATGCAGAAGGAGGGGGATTATTGAAATCGTAATCGCGCTCGGAAATTAGGCTGTCGATGACCGTTCGGGAATATTCCCATTCGGCGAGGTTCTGTTCGACGACCTTCCTGCCCTTATCCGTGATCTGGAAATATTTCCTGCGTCCGCCGTTGCTTACGCCACCCCAATACGAAGTCAGAAAATCCTGGCTTTCCAAACGTTTCAGAGCGCTGTAGAGGGTCGGCTGTTTCAAGGTGTATTGTCCCTTGCTCTTTTCCTCGATTTCATTGATGATTTCGTAGCCGTACTTATCGCCGTCATAGAGCGTACGCAGAATGATGGTGTTGATATGACCGCGAATCAGGTCGCTGCTGATGGAGGAATTGGCGGAAATATCCTTTTCATTATCATTGGTGCTGTCTGGATTCATGGCAGACCTCCTTTTCGTAAATATTATACTATTATTGTCGATATTTGTCAAGATTTGGAGAAAATATATTAAAAAAACTCTTTTTATACATGGTATTATGTCAGATATAATCGGAGCTAAAACCGCAAAAATCAGTCGGCGAAATTATTGGACAAACTGCGTCTGTTTGTTGTAAAATATTAAAGCAAAGGAGAAACACGGATATGAAAGCAAGCAATAAGATCAGTCGCAAATTTACGCTGCGCAATTATGAAACAGACTTCGACCAGAAGTTGAAGCCTTCTGCGTTGCTCGGATATTTCCAGGAAACGGCGGGGGATCATTCCGAAGAGATGGGGTTGGGATTTGCAAAGCTTGCGGGCGAAGGGCGGTTTTGGGTTTTGTCTAAAATCTATGTCGAGGTTGACAGTCGTCCGTCCTTCCGGGATGAAATTACAGTGGAGACGTGGCCGCATGTTCCGAACAAGGCAATTTATGAACGCAGTTTTTCCGTTCGAGGTTCTGCGGGGGAGTCGCTTTTGCGGGCGTTTTCCCGCTGGTGCATTCTCGACGCAAAGAACGGCAGGATCGTTCCTTGTGCAAAAATCGACCAGCCGGAAATCGATTTTATCGGGGAGCATGCCGCCGATTGCGCCGACTGGCGCGTCGAGACTGTGTGTGAAAAAACGATTCCCGCTTTTTCGTTGAAAATCGCGAATTCGGAGTACGACCTCAATAATCATGTAAACAATATAAAATATGCAGATTATATATTTAACTGCTTTTCAGTCGAAGAATTGCGCGCTCGCCGCCTGAAGGCGTTTCAGATCCATTATATCAGGCAGTCGCACGAAAATGATGTCCTCGAATTTTACCGGGAGGAGACGGGAAACGGAGAGTTTATCATCGAAGGGATCAAAAACGGGAGCGAGCAGATAATTGCCGCGAAAGTGTGGTTCGAGTAAGATGGAATACACCCTAATACGCTCCCGCCGGCGTACTCTAGCTTTGACCGTTTGCGGCGGGCGCGTTACGGTCAGGGCGCCGTATGGTATGCCGGAAGAGGAGGTTCGCCGGTTTGTAGAGCAAAAGAGGCGTTGGGTTGAGTCGAAAATCGCCGAACAAAATACCGCTGCGGCGAGGTGTGCTGCGGTGCGGCAGGGCATTTGTCTCTTGGATTCGGGAACGGAACGACCGGTTTACTATGGTGCCTCGAAAAACATGGAAGAAGGCGGCGCTTTTTTTCTGAAAAGCAACAAGGCGGTGCGGAGCTATTTTGAAAAGACGCGCTGTTGGATTCTTTACGAAACCGTTCATTCCCTTTCGCACAAGATCGGTTTGACGCCGCACGATGTTTCGCTCTGTGATTTTAAGGCGCGCTGGGGCAGCTGCGATGCAGAAGGGCGCGTTAAGCTGAATTGGCGCCTGGCTATGCTTCCTCCGGAACTCCGCGACTATGTGATTATTCACGAGCTGTGCCATCTGCGCGAGCTGAATCATTCGGCGGTTTTCTGGAGGTTGGTAGAAAAATATTGTCCGTCATACCGCGAATACAGAAGTCGGCTTCGCGATTTCTCTTTTCTGACGCTGATGTACCGGCGCGAAAAAACGCAAGGCTGATTTTATGCAGTAAATCTTGCATTTTTATGTATAAATATTAAATTTATGCAAAATTTAATGAATTTATTTGTATGCTTTACGAAAATAGGCGCCTCAAATGCTTGACTTCCGCCGTGAATCAATGTATAATCTAAATCAGTAAATTAAAAGGAAGCGTACGGCTATGGAAAAGAAAGAGATCAAAAAGGTTGTTTTGGCTTATTCGGGAGGGTTGGATACCTCCATTATCATCCCGTGGCTGAAAGAGAACTATAACAACTGCGAAGTGATTGCCGTGTCCGCAGACGTCGGGCAGGAGAGCGAGCTGGAGGGACTGGAGGAAAAGGCGTTAAAGACGGGCGCTTCCAAATTATACATCGAAGATCTGCGCAAGGAATTTATCGAGGATTATATTTATCCGACGATGAAGGCTGGCGCGGTGTATGAAAACAAATATTTGCTCGGTACGTCGTTCGCACGTCCGATCATTGCAAAACGCATCGTTGAAATTGCAAAAAAGGAAGGGGCGGATGCAATTTGCCACGGCTGCACGGGCAAAGGGAATGACCAGGTTCGCTTTGAACTGACGATTAAGGCGTTCGCACCTGAAATGACCATCATCGCTCCTTGGCGTATTTGGAATATTAAGAGCCGCGACGAGGAGATCGACTACGCGGAAGCACACAATATTCCTTTGAAGATCACGAGGGAGACAAATTATTCCAAGGATAAAAACCTGTGGCATCTTTCCCACGAGGGGTTGGATCTGGAGGATCCTGCCAACGAGCCGCAGTACGATAAGATACTCGAACTCGGCGTTTCTCCCGAAAAGGCGCCGGACAAGCCGACCTATCTTACGTTGAAATTTGAGAAGGGTATCCCCGTTGCACTCAACGGAAAGAAGCTCGGTTCCGTAGAGCTGATCGCGCAGCTGAATAAAATCGGCGGCGAGAACGGCGTCGGTATCGTTGATATGGTGGAAAACCGCCTCGTCGGCATGAAGAGCCGCGGCGTATACGAAACGCCCGGCGGCAGTATTCTCTATGCGGCGCACGAATACCTCGAAATGCTCTGCCTGGATAAGGATACGCAGCATTTCAAACAGCACATCGGTATCAAGTTTGCAGAGCTCGTTTATAACGGTCAGTGGTTCACGCCGCTGCGCGAGGCGCTCTCCGCGTTTGTCGATAAGACGCAGGAGAATGTGACGGGCGAGGTCAAGCTGAAAGTTTATAAAGGGAACATCATCCTTGCGGGAATGAAGAGCGAGCATTCGCTGTACAGCGAGGAGATTGCGACGTTCGGCGAAGAGGATGTATACAATCAGCACGATGCGGAAGGGTTCATCAATCTGTTCGGATTACCCATTAAGGTGCATGCGATGCTGGAAAGCAAAAAACTGAAATAGCAAAATAATTAAAAAGGGTTTGCGGCGCAGAAAATCGTGCCGCAAACCGTCTATATTGAACGGCAATGATAAATGTATTTATTGACGGAAAAGAGGGAACGACCGGGCTGCAGATTTTTGAGAGACTGGGAAAACGCGACGATATCCGAATTTCTTCCCTTCCCGAAAAGCTTCGCAAGGATTTAAATGCAAGGAAAGAACAGATCAACGCGGCAGATATTGTGTTTCTTTGCCTGCCCGACGCGGCGGCTCGCGAGTCGGTTTCTTTGTGCGAAAACAAGCAAGTAAAAATTATCGACGCGTCGACGGCGCACCGCACCGATCCCTCGTGGGCGTACGGCTTTCCCGAATTGTCGGAAGAACATCGTAAAAAGATTGCCGTTTCACGCCGTGTTGCCGTCCCCGGGTGCCATGCGAGCGGTTTCATTTCGCTCGTATATCCTCTCGTGGCGGGCGGCATTGTATCGCCCGATTATCCGTTCGTCTGCCATTCGGTTACGGGGTACAGCGGGGGCGGAAAAAAGATGATCGCCGAATACGAGGCGGACGGGCGCGACGGCGCGCTCGACAGTCCGCGCCAGTACGGTACGTCGCAGATGCACAAACATCTGCCTGAAATGAAGGCGGTCTGCGGGTTGCAATGCGAACCTGTCTTTAATCCGATCGTCTCCGATTTCTATAGCGGCATGTGCGTAACTGTACCGCTGCACGGCAGGCTTTTGCAGAAAAAGATGCCTGTAAACGACATTAAATCGTATTTTGCAGAGTACTATGCGTCAAGTAATTTTATTCAGGTTGCGGACGAAATGCCCGCGTATCTTCCCGCCAATGAACTTTCGGGAACGAACAGAATGAAAATATATGTCGGCGGGAACGACGAGCGCATTTTATTGGCTTCCGTATTCGATAACCTTGGTAAAGGTGCTTCGGGTGCGGCGGTACAGTGCATGAACATCATGCTTGGGTTGGATGAACGGGTGTCGCTTCTTTAGGCGCGAGTTCTATTGGAATCAATTGGTACATCGTATTAGAGGTAAACCGGTATGAAGAAAATCGAAGGCGGCGTTTGCGCTCCCGAGGGGTTCAAAGCAAACGGGGTGCATTGCGGGATCCGCAAGAATAAGACAAAGAGAGATCTGTCTCTCATCGTAAGCGATGTGCGCTGCGCGGCTGCTTGCGTCTATACGCAGAATCTGGTCAAGGGCGCGCCGATCGCTGTGACGAAGCGGCACGTTGCAGACGGCTATGCGCAGGCAATCGTCTGTAACAGCGGCAACGCGAATACCTGCAATGCGAACGGCGAGGAAATTGCGGAGGGCATGTGCAAATTGGTCTCCGAACGGACGGGGATTCCTGCGGAGGACGTCGTCGTCGCCTCGACGGGCGTCATCGGTCAGCCGCTTTCGCTCGACCCGATTGCGGCGGGTATGGACGAGCTTGTCAAAGGGCTGGGGGACAACAGCCTGTTTGCCGCGCAGGGCATCATGACGACGGACACCGTCGATAAGCAGATCGCCTATACCTTTACGCTCGGCGGCAAAGAATGCAGAATCGGCGCGATCGGCAAGGGCGTCGGCATGATCAATCCGAACATGGCGACCATGCTCATTTTTATCACGACGGACGTTTCCATCTCGCCCGCCATGTTGCAGAAGGCGCTTTCCGCGGACGTGAAGGATTCCTTCAATATGGTCAGCGTCGACGGGGATACCTCGACCAACGATATGGTCTGCGTGCTTGCAAACGGTCAGGCGGGCAACGCCTGCATCGAAGAGAGCGGAAAAGATTTTGTCACCTTCCGCAAGGCGCTGAACAAGGTAACGACCAACCTATGCCGCCGTATCGCCAAGGACGGCGAGGGCGCGACGAAACTTCTCGAATGCAAGGTCGTCGGGGCAAAGAGCAAGAACGCGGCGAAGCTCATTGCCAAATCGGTCATCAAATCTTCCTTATTTAAGGCGGCGATGTTCGGGGCGGACGCGAACTGGGGCCGGGTGCTCTGCGCGATCGGTTATGCGGGTGCAGATGCGGATATAACCAAAATCGACGTCGATTTCAAGAGCAAGGCGGGTACGCTCGCCGTGTGCCGCGGCGGGAGCGGCATTCCTTTCTCGGAAGAGGAGGCGAAGAAGATTCTCTCGTGCGACGAAATTGAAATCCTCATCAATATGAACGACCGCGGCGGCAGGGCGACAGCGTGGGGCTGTGACCTTACCTATGATTATGTGAAGATCAACGGCGACTATCGGACTTAACAATTTTTGGTGCAAAGGCAGTAAGAAAATGGATATCAACGAAATCAACGACAAAAAGTTCCGTGCGCAAGTGCTTATCGAAGCGCTGCCGTATATTCAGGATTATAACGGGAAAATCATCGTCGTCAAGTACGGCGGCAACGCAATGATCAACGATCAGTTAAAGATGTCTGTCATGCGCGACATCGTTTTGCTCAATCTTATCGGCGTCAAAGTCGTACTCGTGCACGGGGGCGGGCCGGAAATTTCCGAGATGCTCAAAAAGGTCGGCAAGGAATCCGTGTTTGTCGACGGACTTCGCTATACGGACGAGGAAACGGCGGAAATCGTACGCATGGTACTCGCGGGCAAAATCAATAAATCGCTCGTCAATCTTTTGGAGAGCATCGGGGGCAAGGCGCTCGGTCTCTGCGGTATCGACGGGCACATGATGAAGTGCTGCAAGGCGGACGAAAAGCTCGGCTATGTCGGCAAAATAACGGAAATGAATACGAAGGTCATCACCGACGCGCTCGACGCCGGCTATATCCCCGTTGTTTCCACCGTCGGGTACGACGACGAGGGGCATATCTATAACGTCAATGCCGACACGGCTTCCGCCGTCATCGCGGGGGCGCTCGGGGCGACCAGCCTCATCCTCATGACGGATACGAAGGGCGTTTTGCGCAACAAGGACGACGAATCGAGCCTCATTGAAAAAATTTATGTGAGCGATATTCCTTCGCTGGTCAAACAGGGAATCATTTCGGGAGGAATGATCCCGAAGATCGATTGCTGCCGCGAGGCGATCCGCCGCGGCGTTAAAAAAGTATTTATCATCGACGGAAGGGTGGAACATTCCATCCTCGTCGAAACATTGTCCGACCAAGGGATCGGCACCATGTTTGTGAACGGAGACTGATTTTTTAATCGGTCTCTTTTTATGAGCTTTTGAGCGGGGAAAAACTTCCGCAAAAGCGTGCGCAAAATGGATGGGGAAACAATTGCTTTCCCCGCCGATTTGTGATAGAATAGATAAAATAGGTGCATTATGAGCTTTGAAGAGTTAAAGCAGAAAGATCAGAAGTTTATCGCAAATACATACAGCCGCTTTCCGACCGACCTTTGCCGCGGCGAAGGCGCGACGCTCTGGTCGGAATCGGGGAAAAAATACGTCGATTTCGGCAGCGGCATCGCGGTCAATTCCTTCGGCGTAAACGACGAGGAGTGGAAGAGCGCCGTCATCGCGCAGCTGAACAAAGTCCAGCACGCGAGCAATCTCTATTATACCCGCCCGCAGGCGGAACTGGCGGAGATGCTCTGTTCCCGCATGGGCGCAAAAAAGGTATTCTTCTCCAATTCGGGTGCGGAAGCGAACGAGTGCGCCATCAAGGCGGCGCGCAAGTACTCCTTCGATAAATACGGCGAGGGGCGCTTCCGCATCGTAACGCTGAAAAACTCTTTCCACGGCAGGACGATGGCGACTTTGTCTGCGACGGGGCAGGAGGCGATGCACCGCTGTTTTGCGCCGATGCTGGACGGCTTCGATTACGCCGAGCCGACGTTCGAGAGCGTGCGCGCAAAATGCACAAAGGCGACCTGCGCGGTCATGCTCGAACTCGTGCAGGGGGAGGGCGGTGTGCGCCCGCTCCCCGTCGAAGAGGTGCAAAAAATTGAAAAATTCTGCAAGAAAAACGACATTTTATTGATAATTGATGAGGTACAGACGGGCAACGGCCGCACGGGAACGCTGTACGCCTACGAACAATTCGGCATTTCGCCCGACATCGTGTCGACGGCGAAGGGGCTTGCGGGCGGGCTCCCGCTCGGGGCGACGATGTTCTTTGATAAGACGGAAAAGGTATTTGCCGCGGGCGACCACGGCTCGACCTTCGGCGGCAATCCCGTCGCCTGCGCGGGCGCATGCAGCATCCTTTCGCGCATCGACAAAAATTTGCTGCTCGAGGTGCAGGGCAAGAGCGCCTATCTGTTTACGCACTTGGGCCGCATCAAAAATGTGATCGAAGTGACGGGCATGGGACTGATGATCGGGCTTTTGACGACGAAAAAGGCTCGAGCCGTTTCCGAAGCGTGCCTGGAAAGGGGGTTGATCGTGCTGACCGCGAAGGACAGGGTGCGCCTGCTTCCGCCGCTCACCATTAAGAAGGATGAACTTGATTTCGGCTTGAAAATTTTGAACGAGGTGATTTCCGAATGAAGCATTTATTAAAACTTGCAGACCTTTCCACCGAAGAGATATTCGGCATTCTGAACCTTGCCGACCAATTGAAATACGAGCGGAAAAACGGCATTCCGCATCCGCACCTTGCCGGCAAAAAGCTCGGTATGATTTTTACAAAGTCATCCACGCGGACGCGCGTCAGCTTTGAGGTCGGCATGACGGAACTGGGCGGTACGGCGCTGTTCCTTTCCGACCGCGACATTCAGCTTGGTCGCGGCGAGCCGATCAAGGATACCGTGCGGGTGCTTTCGCGCTATCTCGACGCGATCATGATTCGCACCTTTGCCCAGCAGGACGTGGAGGACTTGGCAAAATACGGCTCCATCCCCATCATCAACGGTTTGACCGATTATTGCCACCCTTGCCAGGTGCTCGCAGACCTCATGACGATTCGCGAGTATAAAGGAAGCCTCAAAGGTTTAAAATTGTGCTTTGTGGGTGACGGAAACAACATGGCAAATTCCCTCATCGTCGGCGGCATCAAGACGGGCATGGAGGTTTCTATCGCCTGCCCCGATACCTATCGCCCCGATGCGGACATCATGAAGTGGGCGTCCGAGAACGGCAAATTTACCGTCACTTCCGATCTGAAAAAAGCGGCGGAGGGTGCGGACGTGCTCTATACCGACGTGTGGGCGTCGATGGGGCAGGAAGGCGAAAAGGCGGTTCGCGAAAAAGTGTTCAAAAATTATTGTGTTGATGCGGACTTGCTCTCCGTTGCAAAGTCGGACGCGATGGTTCTGCACTGCCTGCCTGCGCACCGCGGCGAAGAGATCACCGACGAGGTGTTCGAAGCGCATGCAAACGAAATATTCGACGAGGCGGAAAACAGGCTGCACGCGCAGAAAGCGGTGCTGTGCAAAGTACTCAAATAAAATTCGGATTCAACAATCGATTAAAAATATTTTATAGGGTCGCATATGAAGGAAGAAAAAGTTTATTTAACGCTGCAAAACGGGCAGGTGTTCGAGGGCAAGCGCTTCGGCGCGCGCGGAGATGTGATCGGCGAACTCGTCTTTACGACAGGCATGACCGGATACATCGAAACGCTGACAGACCCCAGTTATTATGGGCAGATCGTCATTCAGACGTTTCCGCTGATCGGCAACTACGGCATGATCCCCGCCGATGCGGAGAGCCGCAAACCCTTTCTTTCCGCATATATCGTGCGGGAGTATTGCGAAGCTCCGTCCAATTTCCGCTGTGAAGGGAAGCTGGACGATTATCTGAAGGCGCAGGGCATCGTCGGCGTGTACGGCATCGACACCCGCCAGCTGACGCGCATCGTGCGCGAAACGGGCGTAATGAATGCCGTCATTTCCACGCGCCCGGTCAACGACGTCAATGAAATCAAAAAATATGCGATCCGCAACGCGGTGGAGAGTGTAACCTGCGCCGAACCCTCCGTCTACGGCGAGGGAAATAAACGCACGGTGGCGCTGTGGGATTTCGGTGCGAAGGAGAACATCGTGCGCGAACTCGTCAAGCGCGGCTGCAAGGTGATTCGCGTTCCCGCCTCCTATACCGCCGAGCAAATCCTTGCATTGAATCCGGACGGGTTGATGCTTACCAACGGCCCGGGCGACCCCGCCGAAAACGTCGGCATCATCGAAAACATCCGAAAACTTGCGGGCAAGCTCCCCGTGTTCGGCATCTGCTTGGGCCATCAGCTCTTCGCGCTCGCGATGGGCGGTAAGACCAAGAAGATGAAATACGGCCACCGCGGCACAAATCAACCCGTCAAAAATTTGGAAACGGGCAGGGTGTATATATCGAGCCAAAATCACGGCTACGAGGTTATCAACGAATCGGTGCAGTCGGTCGGCAAAATCAGCTTTGTCAACGCGAACGACAATACCTGCGAAGGCGTCGACTACGACGATATGAACGCATTCACCGTGCAGTTCCATCCGGAAGCCTGCTCGGGGCCTTTGGACGCGTCCTATCTCTTCGACCGCTTTATTGCCAACATGGACAAAGGAGGAAAGCGCAATGCCTAAAAGGAGCGATATAAAAAAGGTTCTCGTCATCGGCTCCGGGCCGATCGTCATCGGTCAGGCGGCAGAATTTGACTATGCGGGCGCGCAGGCGTGCCGCGTTCTGAAGGACGCAGGCGTAAACGTCGTGCTGTGCAACTCCAACCCTGCGACCATCATGACGGACGAGGCGCTCGCGGATGAAATTTACCTCGAACCGCTCACCATCGATTCCATCAAGCGCATCATCATCAAAGAGCGGCCGGACAGCCTGCTCGCCTCGCTCGGCGGACAGACCGGTTTAACCATTGGTTGTAAGCTCGCGAAAGAGGGCTTCCTCGACAAATGGGGCGTCAAGCTCATCGGTACGAAGGTGGACGCCATCGACCGCGCGGAGGATCGCGAACTTTTCAAGGAAACGATGCAGAAGATCGGTCAGCCGGTCGTTCCCTCCGACATCGCGTACACCGTCGAGGAGTGCGTCGCTGTCGCGAACAAGATCGGCTACCCCGTCATCATCCGCCCCGCGTTCACGCTCGGCGGCGCCGGCGGCGGCGTGGCGTACAACGAGGATGAGCTCCGCACGATTTCGCACAACGGCTTGATGCTCTCGCCCATAACGCAGGTTTTGGTCGAAAAGTACATTTACGGTTGGAAGGAGATCGAGTTTGAAGTCCTGCGCGACGGGGCGGGCAACGTTCTGACCGTCTGTTCGATGGAAAACTTCGACCCCGTCGGCATTCACACAGGCGATTCTATCGTCATTGCGCCCGCGGTCACCCTCTCCGACAAAGAATATCAGATGCTTCGCACAGCGTCTTTGGATATCATCTCCGAATTGCAGATCGAGGGCGGGTGCAACTGCCAGTTTGCACTCAATCCCGATTCCTTTGAATATTCCGTCATCGAGGTCAACCCCCGTGTGTCGCGCTCCTCGGCGCTCGCGTCGAAGGCGACGGGCTATCCCATCGCGAAGGTCGCAACGAAAATCGCGCTCGGGTATACCCTCGACGAAATTAAAAACGACGTCACGGGCAAGACGTTTGCCTGCTTCGAGCCGACGCTCGACTATGTGGTCGTAAAACTCCCGAAGTGGCCTTTCGATAAATTCTTGTACGCAAAGCGCGAGCTCGGCACCCGCATGAAGGCGACGGGCGAGGTCATGGCGATCGGCACCTCGTTTGAGATGGCGATCATGAAGGCGGTGCGCGGCGCGGAAATTTCCCTCTCTTCCCTCAACCTCGACAAGTATGAAGGAAAGGATTTGCGGGAAGAATTGAAGAAGCTGTCCGACGAGCGGCTGTTTACGGTATTCGCCGCGTTGAAGGCGGGCATTTCTGTCGACGAGATCTTTGAGATTACGAAGATCGACCGCTGGTTCCTCTCCAAGCTCAACAATTTGGTCGAATACGAGCGCCGCCTGCGCAGCGAAAAGTTAACGCGCGCGCTGTACGACGAGGGCAAGCGCCTCGGCTATCCCGACCACGAGCTGGAAAAGCTGTCGGGGCAGAAAATCCCGTATCACAGGAAGGCTGTCTATAAGATGGTCGATACCTGCGCGGCGGAATTTGCGGCGGAAACACCGTATTTCTATTCGACCTACGACGAGTATTCGCACGACGAGGCGACGCCGTTCATTGCGGAAAGCACGAAAAAGCGCATCATCGTCATCGGTTCGGGGCCTATCCGCATCGGGCAGGGTATCGAGTTCGATTATTCCTCCGTACATTGCGTCTGGACGCTGAAAAAACTCGGCTACGAAGTCATCATCATCAACAACAACCCCGAAACTGTTTCCACCGATTTCGACACGGCGGACAGGCTGTACTTTGAGCCGCTCACTCCCGAGGACGTGCAGAACGTCATCGACAAGGAGAAGCCTTACGGCGTCGTCATTACTTTCGGCGGACAGACTGCCATCAAGCTGTGCAACTATCTTGACAAGAAGGGCATCCGCATCCTCGGCACCTCGGCAGACAGCGTCGACATGGCGGAGGACAGGGAGCGCTTCGACGAACTGCTCGAGCGCTTTGGCATCAGCCGCCCGAAGGGGCTGACGGTCATGACCAAAGAGGAGGCGTTGGCGGCCGCCGACAAGCTCGGCTATCCCGTCCTGCTCCGTCCGTCTTATGTCATCGGCGGTCAGAACATGACCATCGCGTTCACGGAGAGCGACATTTCCAGATACATGGACGTCATCCTTGCCCAGCACATCGAAAACCCCGTGCTCTGCGACAAGTATCTCATGGGGCAGGAGCTGGAAGTCGACGTCATCAGCGACGGAAAGGACGTTCTTATCCCCGGTATCATGCAGCACATCGAGCGTGCGGGCGTGCACAGCGGCGACTCCATCGCCGTGTATCCGCCGTACAATCTGAGCGACATCATGCTGGATAAGATCATCGAATGCTCGACGCAACTCGCTTTGTCGCTCAAAACGAAGGGGCTTATCAATATCCAATTCCTTGTATTCCACAACGAATTGTATGTTATCGAGGTCAACCCCCGCGCTTCGCGCACAATCCCGTATATCTCCAAGGTGACGGGAGTTCCGATGGTGGAGCTCGCGACGAAAATCATGGTCGGCGCAAAGCTGAAAAAACTCGGCTACGGCACGGGGCTGTATAAAACTTCGCCGTATGTGGCGGTCAAAGTGCCGGTATTTTCCTTTGAAAAGCTCAACGACGTCAATTCCCAGCTCGGGCCGGAGATGAAGTCGACGGGCGAAGTGCTCGGCATCGGCAAGACGATCGAGGAGGCGCTCTTCAAGGGACTGGTCTCGGCAGGGTTCAAGCTGTGCCATCCAACCAAGCAGCGGCAGGTCGGCGTCTATTTCACGATCAATGATCAGGATAAATTCGAGATTTTGGGACTTGCCAAAAAGTTCAGCGATCTCGGTCTGAATATCTATGCGACGAAGGGCACGGCGGATACCATCCGCACCCTCGGCGTGGAAGTCACGACGGTGGACAGGCTCTCGCACAGCGAGGAGATTTTCCGCCTTATGGACGATGGAAAAATCGACTACATTGTCTATACGGGCAAAACGGATATGGACTCCATCAACGACTATATCCGCATGTACCATCACGCGATTCTGCTCGGTATTACGACGCTCACCAGCTTGGATACGGCGAATGCGCTTGCCGACATCATTGCGAGCCGCTTCAATGAGAACAACACCGAACTTGTCGATATCAACCATCTGCGCACCGATAAGTTAAAGCTGAACTTCATCAAGATGCAGAGCTGCGGGAACGACTATATCTTCTTCGACAATATGGACGGGAAAATCACCTGCCCCGAATCGCTCGCGATCAACTTCGTCGACCGCCATTACGGAATCGGCGGCGACGGGATCACACTCATCGAAAAGTCGGACGTCGCGGATGCGAAGATGCGCATCTTCAACAAGGACGGCAGCGAGGGCGCGATGGCGGGCAACTCCATCCGCTGTGTCGCGAAATATCTCTTTGATAACGGGCTTGTGAAGGACAAGAACATCACCATCGAAACGCTCAGCGGCGTCAAGGAATTGCAGCTGTATACCTTTAACGGAAAGGTCAGTTCCGTCAGCGTCGATATGGGCAAGGCGGTGCTGGACGGCAAGTCGATCCCTTCGACGTTGGAGGGCGAAACGGTCGTCGGGCGAAAAATTTCCATCGGCGGTCAGGATTATACCGTGACGTTGGTCAACGTCGGCAACCCGCACTGCGTCGTGTTCTGCGACAAGGTCGACGCGGTAGACGTTGCAAACGTCGGCCCGATGTTTGAGTATGCGGAGTATTTCCCGCAGCGCATCAATGCGGAGTTCGTGCGCGTCGTCAACGATAAAACGCTGAAAATGCGCGTTTGGGAGCGCGGCAACGGCGAAACGCTCGCCTGCGGTACGGGCGCGGCTGCAAGCGTTGTAGCGGCGGTTCTGAACGGATACTGCAAGCAGGACGAAGACATTACGGTAAAGGTGCGCGGCGGCGATTTGATCGTGCGTTATTCTTCCGACGGAAGTGTGCGGCTCACCGGCAGCGTGAAGCAGGTGTTCGAAGGCACGGTCGAGTATTAAGCGGTGATTGTATGCAAGAAGTCTTTTACGAAGAAAGTGTAACCATGCACAACGAAAAACCGGCAAAGCGCCGGTATACCATCTTTACTGTCACGGCGGTGCTGTGCTTTATTCTGGCGTTTGTTTCGTTTATCAATTTGATGTGGACTCCGACAGCAACAGCGGATGGCGAATCGTTGGTAGGGCAGGCTTCATTTACGATAAGCCTTGTCGTTTGGGGACTGCTCTGCGTTTCAATGATTGTCGGAGGAGTCTTTCTGATAATAAAGCGACATGCCTTTTATCTGAGCTACGATTACACCTTTGTTTCGGGTGAATTGCGTATTTCAAAAGTGTTGCATAACAGAAAACGCAAGCTGCTATATCGTTTATCGGACGATAAGCTGATTATGATCGGAAGAGTCGATTCCGAAACATACAAAAAACTTAAAGCATCGCCGGACAACAAGGAAGATATTCTGACCCCGAATACGGAAGCTTCAGACGACAGAGAGTTTTTCTATATTCAGGCGGCTACGAATGCCGGCAAGCGTATTCTGATTTTTGAGTGCCGACCGCAGTTAATATCGACAATATTGCGGTATACACGGAGAAATATATTGGAATCGGAATTTAACAGACGATGATTTATTTGGATAATGCCGCGACGACCCGCCCCGACGAGGGCGCCGTCCGTGCGGCGATGCATTATTTACAAGAAGACTTTTTCAACCCCTCCGCGCTCTATCGGGAGGGGTTTGCGGTGCATAAGGAGCTTGAAGAGGCGCGGAAGAATATTCTTTCGCTGATCACTTCTCATGCAGAGTATGAGCTGATATTCACAGGTTCAGGCAGTGAAGCGGATAACCAGGCTCTGTTCTGCACGGCGAACCGCGGGAATATCGTTACGACGGCTGGGGAACATGCTGCGATCTATAACAGCGCGAAGGAGCTGCAAAAGCGCGGCATTGAAGTTCGTTTTGCAAAACTGAACGGGGACGGGAGCGTAAATGCCGACGATCTTCTTTCGCTCGTCGATTCGGGTACTTCGCTTGTATCCGTCATTCATGTCAATAACGAAACGGGTGCGGTCAACCCGATTGCGGAGCTGGCAAAGCAAGTCAAACAGAAAAATCGCTCGGCGCTCTTTCATAGCGACGGGGTGCAGGCATTCGGGAAAATCCCTTTCAGCCTTTCGTCCGAAATCGATTTGTACACTTTCAGTGCGCATAAAATCGGCGGGGTGCGCGGTGCGGCGGGGTTGGTCAGAAAAAAATCAGTCAATGTTCATCCCTTGATCTATGGCGGTGGGCAGGAGAAAGGTTTCCGGAGCGGCACAGAAAATTTGTTTGCGATCAAGCAATTTGAGTTTGCGGCGACAAAAAAATTTGCCGCTTTGGAGAGCGATTATCAAAAAATTGCCGCTTTAAACCGGTATTTCCGTGAAAATCTGCGCGGCGATATTTTTGAGATCCTGTCTTCGCCGCAGGCATCTCCGTATATTTTGAGTGTTTCCGCAAAGGGGCTTCGAGGAGAAGTTTTGCTTCATATGCTCGACGATGAGGGCGTTGTCGTCGGTACCGGCTCGGCGTGTTCCTCGAAAAATCGTTACAGCCGTGTTATTTTGGCGTGCGGAATACGGGAGAAGAATGCCGACGGTGTATTGCGCATATCCTTTTCCGTTCAAAACACAATGGATGAAGCGGAACGAGCGGTCAGTATTTTCAACCGCTGTGCTGGTGCTCTTGCGGAAAAAATGAGGTGATTTAAGTATGGAAAAAGTGATTATCGTTCGCTATTGTGAAATACATCTGAAAGGCAAAAACCGGGGATATTTTGAAAAGATTTTTATGATGAACCTGGAAAAGGCGCTTGCGGGGATTCGCCACGAAATCCGTAAGCCGAGCGGACGTTACATCGTTGAAAATTTTGATCAGACCCGCACGGAAGAAATTCTGGAAAAGCTTTCAAGGGTATTCGGCACGCATACTTTAAGTTCTGCCTATAAAGTGCCGGCTGAACTCGAAACGATTTACGACACCGTAAAAAAGATCGCCCCCGAGAGCGGCTCGTTTAAAGTCATCACCAATCGTGCGAATAAAAGCTTTCCGCTCAATTCGATGCAGTTGAATGCAGAGATCGGCGGGAGATTGCTGCAGGATTTTCCGAATTTGTCCGTTGATGTGCATGCTCCGCAACATGAAATTTGCATCGATATCCGCGAAAACGGCGATGCGCTCATATTCAGCGGGCATATAAAGGGCGCGGGCGGTATGCCGGTGGGGACGTCGGGCAAAGGCGTTTTGCTCCTTTCAGGCGGAATCGACAGTCCTGTAGCGGGATATATGATTGCAAAGCGCGGCATGGTTCTGGAGACGTTGCATTTCCACAGCTATCCGTATACCAATATGCAGGCGCGAGAAAAAGTAGAGGAGCTGGCTCGGATTTTAAGCGGCTATACAGGTGGGATGACTTTACATGTTGTAAGCGTAACGCACATTCAGGAGGCGATTCATAAGCATTGCCCTGCGGAAATGATGATCACGCTTTTGCGTCGCTTTATGATGCGGATTGCTGAACGGCTCGCGGAGCAGGTCGGCGGACAATGTATTATAACAGGTGAAAGTTTGGGACAGGTCGCCAGCCAGACGATCGAGGGAATGACTTCCTCCGGCTCTGTCGTTGAAAACTTGCCGATTTTGCGCCCGCTTGTCGGATTTGACAAAACGGAGATCATTGAACGCGCTCGTGAGATCGGAACCTTTGAAACCTCAATTCAGCCGTATGAAGATTGTTGCACTGTGTTTTTGCCGAAACATCCGCTGATTCGTCCAAAAATGGAAGACGTGCTTCGTGCGGAGCAGAAACTGGACGTGGAAGCTCTTCTCGAAGAGGCGATGCTTTCGTCGGAAACGGTGCGGCTGTAATGAAAAGTATAGGAATATGGGCGTGCGCCGGAAGGGCGCGCGCCCTTTAACTGTTCCACCAGTTTTTAGGAGGGGACTGCTTTGTCTGTTTGCAGTAAACGGACGGAAGTGTGATTTCTTTTCCGTAGTGCCTTTTCCCGTCTTCTCCGAGGAAATACGGCGTTATCGAATAGGTGTATTTCTTGTTCGGAAGTACAGTATCGTCTTCATATCCATTGTCGCAGTGTCCGTCGTAGATCTGGATTGTTTTTCCGTTTTGTTCGCGTTTGATGACGTAATCGTAGTACTCTGCCTGACATAAATCGATAAAAACAGCGGAATTTTTATAGTGTATCTTTGCAGAAACTGACGGGGCGGTAAAGGTGCTGCCGAATTCTTTCGGTTGGTTGGAGATGCGGAAAAGGTCGGTAAAGGTGTATCGGACGGGAGTATTTTTGGCAGCAAGTTTAACGGAATGATCCTGCTCATAAGCGATTTTGTCCAGGCGGCATTCAACAACTTTCGGAGAGGACGTGAATGGCTGCGGGCGCGTATTGCGGTAAAGTCTTTTGTTCAGCAGCATGGCATAGTGGCAGGGCAGCCCGCCGCCTGTAATATCGGTCAGGGTATTGTCGGCATTTCCCATCCAGACCGCGACGGTGTGCGCGGTCGTATAGGAGACAGTCCATGCATCGGTGTTCCCTTCATCGGTTCCGCATGTTCCCGTTTTTGCGCATACTTCGAACGGAAGGCATGCCATTTTTTTAGCCGTTCCTTTTTTTGCGGCGCACGCGAGCATTTCATTCATGAGGGCGGCAGTGTCTTCTGAAAAGACTTTTTGCGGTGTGCTGCTGCGGGTATAGAGAGTGTTGCCGTCTGCGTCCTCGATGCGGCGGATAAAGGAGACTGGTGCAAAGTTGCCGCTGTTTGCAAATGTGGAATATGCAGCGGCAATTTCGCGCAGGGTAAAACCTTCGCTCATTCCGCCCAAAGCGAGGGAAAGGTTCTTGTCTGCTTCGGGCAGAAACAGCTGCATCCGGCGCAAAAAAGCTTCGCTTTTTTCGACGCCGAGAGAATTGAGTATTTTGACGGCGGGAATGTTCAGACTCAAGGCAAGTGCTTCTCTTGCGGAGACATATCCCCGGTATTCATCTTTGTAATTAGAGGGTGAATAACCGCCAAAGTCGGTTTTTTCGTCCGACAGCGGCGTGCAGGGGGAAATTTTGTTTTCCTCTACGGCGGGGGCATACACGGCAAGGGGTTTGATGACTGATCCGGGTTGGCGGCGTATATCCCCCTCAGTGGTGTACCATGCGATGATCCCGTGCGTCCGATTGTCACATATCAGCATGCTCTTCCCCGAACGATCGGCGTCTGTTTTCAGGTTTTCCGCGTAGTCCTGCATCTGGCTGTCCATATAAGTGTAGATTTTACAGCCGCCGCGGTATTGATATGGGGAATACAGAGGTAATGATTCCATTTCCGCATAAACTCCGGATAAATATGTCTTAGAGGCAATGGAATTGTCCTGCTTTTCCGGCAGGGGTTCGGATTTCGCCTGTTCAGATTCGCTTTCGGTAATAAACCCCAGGATTTGCATCCGCTTTAATACGGAATTTCGTGCGGTAAGGCACTTTTCCGGGTTTAAAAACGGGGAATAATTGTTCGGTGATTTAATGATCGCAGCCAAAGTGGCGGCTTCGGCTGCCGAGAGACTGCTTGCCGGTTTGGAAAAATAAAAATCCGCCGCGCCGGCAATTCCGTAGCATGCATGTCCGAAATAGATCGTATTCAGGTACATTTCCAGTATTTCGGTTTTGGTGTATCTTTTTTCGAGTTGTCTGGTCAGCCGGATTTCTTTTAACTTTCGGGTGAGGGTTTTTTCGCTTGAAAGCTGGGTGTTTTTAACAAGCTGCTGGCTGATCGTCGAAGCTCCCTGTCGGAATGCGCCTGCCTTTATATTTTTCAGGAGCGCGCGGATCATTCCTTTATAATCCAAGCCGTGGTGCGAATAAAAGTTTTTATCTTCGGCGGCGATGAATGCATTGGGAATGTGCGCGGGGAGTTCGTTTAGGTGTATGCTTTTGTTGGCGCTCTTAAAGGAAAGGTCGGCAATTTTGTTGTCGGCAGAATCGTACACTTCGATGCACGCGTCTGTGCGTTCGAGTTTTGCATCGTCCAAAACGGCGCCTGCCGTGACGGCGAAATAGAAAAATGTGCCGACTGCCGCGCAGATCAGTGCAGCGCAGAGCAGAATAATTGAGATTTTCCTGACAGTTTTCATGTTTCTGAACCTTTATAACAGTATCTGAAAATTTGCGCAAATTATTTCAGTTGCAATAAAGTTCAAAGACTTGAAAAAATTCCGTAAAAAAGTTATAATGAATAAGAATAAATTTCAATGGAAGGACGGATGAAAAAGAAGTATCTGATCGTAACATACGGCTGCCAGATGAACGTACATGAATCGGAAAAAATCGCAGGAATTCTGCGTTCTCGCGGCTATGAAGAATGCAAAGACGAGAAGGAAGCGGATATTATCGTCTTCAATACCTGCTGTATCCGCGAAAATGCGGAAAACCATGCTTACGGAAACATCGGAGCGCTGAAAAAGCTGAAACGAGGCAACCCCGGACTTTTGATAGCGGTCGGGGGATGTATGACCCAGCAGGAAGGGGCAGCGGAGCGGCTTCGCAAAAAATTCCCCTTTGTGGATATTGTGTTCGGCACGCATAACCTTGATTCGTTGGGTGAATTGCTCGACCGAAAGGCGGGGAGCAAAAAGGCGGTCGTCGATATATGGGGCAAAGAGGGGGAAATCCGTGAAGATGATTATTCCTTTCGCACGAGTTATCCGAATGCGTGGGTCAATATAATGTACGGCTGCAACAATTTCTGTTCCTATTGCATCGTTCCGTATGTGCGGGGGCGGGAGCGGAGCCGTGCGCCCGAAAAAATTTCTGAGGAAGTTGACAGGCTGATTGACAGCGGCTATAAAGAGATAACTCTTTTGGGGCAGAATGTAAACTCCTACGGAAACGACCGCGAGGGTGAGTGTTCCTTTCCGCAGCTTTTACGCAGGCTATGCCGCAGGGAGGATAAATTTCGGCTTCGCTTTATGACGAGCAATCCGAAAGATTTCGGGGAAGAACTGGTGCGGGCGATTGCCGAGTGTCCGCAGATTTGCCATCTTGTGCATCTGCCGGTGCAAGCCGGCTCCGATCGGATACTGAAACTGATGAACCGTAAGTACACCGCAGCCGAATATCTTCGCAAAGTGGAGTTGCTGCGTAAATATGTTCCGGATTGTCAGTTGACGACGGATATAATGGTCGGGTTCCCCACCGAAACGGAGGAGGATTTCCGGGCGACGCTTTCCCTCGTCCGCGAAGCCGGTTTTTCTACGGCGTTTACCTTCGTCTATTCCCGCCGCAGCGGAACCGTCGCCGCGAAAATGGAGGGGCAAATCCCTGAATCTGTTCAGAAAGAGCGCATTATGCGCCTGGTGGAGCTTGTCAATGAGCAGACGCGTGAAAAGTCGGCTTGTTATCGGGGCAGGACGATCGAAATTCTGTGCGAGGACTATGACGAAAAAAAAGGTCTGTATCTCGGGCGCGACGAATACGGGCGCATGGGATATTTCCGGAGCGAAAAGAGCCGCATCGGTGAATTTGTCCGCCTGAAAATAGGAGAGACTTCCGGTGTTTCGCTGATGGGTGAACCGGCAGACTGATGCACGACGAACTTTGAGAGAGGTACAAATGAGCGGACTTTCGCCGATGATGCGGCATTATCTGGAGATCAAAGAAAAATACAAAGACTGCGTTGTCTTTTATCGCCTGGGCGATTTTTATGAAATGTTTTTTGAGGATGCGAAGGAGGTTTCGCAGCTGCTTGACCTGACTCTTACGGGGAGAGATTGCGGGTTGGAGGAGCGCGCGCCTATGTGCGGGATTCCGTATCATGCGGCGGAAACCTATATCGCAAAGCTTGTTTCGCTGGGGAAAAAGGTTGCCATCTGCGAACAGCTCACCGAGCCTGCTCCGGGCAGGGGTATGGTCGAGCGCGACGTCATACGCGTCGTTTCCGCGGGTACGCTCATTGAGGACAGCCTTTTGGACGAGCGCACGAACAATTATATTGCCTGCGCCTGTCAGGACGGAGATGCGTGTGCTCTCGCCTGGGCGGATATTACGACGGGGGAATTCAACGTCGGCTCCTTTCGCGGAGAGGGGAGCGTCGGAGCGTCGATGGAGTATTTGGGAAAACTTTCTCCCGCGGAAATTATTTGCAACGACGAATTTTTGTTGCATTCAAAAAATCATCCCCTGTTGCGTTCGCTTCCGGCTTTTTCCTGTTATGTTCCCTGGGCATTTGCGCTTCGTCACGCCGAAAAAAATTTGCTTGAACAGCTCGGCTGTAAAACACTGGAACCGTTCGGGATAGCCCGGGAACCGGTGGCGATTTCGGCGGGCGGAGCGCTTTTGGAGTATCTGAAAGAAACGCAGAAACATGCCTTGAAGATCATCGATTCAGTCCGTTTTGTCAATGAAAACCGGACAATGATGCTTGACAACAGTGCCATCCGGAACCTTGAACTGGTGCGTACGCTGGGCGACGGAAAGAGAAAGGGTTCGCTCTTGTGGCTTTTAGATAAGACGAAAACAGCGATGGGGGCGCGGCTGTTGAACAGGCTGCTGTTGAACCCTCTGCAAAACCGGGCGGATATTGAGTATCGTCTGGACGGTGTGGGGGAATTGTATAATGCGACGGTCATTCGCATCGGCATCGCCGACACGCTCGGCGGCATCCGCGATATTGAGCGCATTGCGGGAAAGATTTCCAACAATAATCTGACGCCGCGCGACTGCGAAAATCTCGCGTCTTCCCTGGACTTGCTGCCGAACCTGAAGTTTCAGATGTCGGGCTTTTCTTCGCCGCAGCTTCGCGGGATTTCGGAGCAACTCGGTGATTTTTCAGAACTCACACAGCTCTTGAAGTCTGCTTTTATTGACAATCCGCCCGTCGGCATCAAAGACGGCGGGTTTGTGCGCGAAGGGTTCGACCGCGAGCTGGATGAGCTGCGCTCCGTGCGGGATAACGGTGCGAAAATGATCGCGGAAATTGAAGCGCGCGAGCGTGAGAATACGGGAATCCGCAATCTGAAAATAAAATATAACCGTGTTTTCGGCTATGCGATCGAAATAACCAATTCTTTTAAGGATAAAGTACCGTATAATTATCAAAGGCGCCAGACGCTCGCCAATGCAGAGCGCTATACCACGGATGAATTGAAGACGCTTGAGGAGAAAATTTTGACCAGCTCGGAGCAAAGTCTGCGGCTGGAGATCGAAATTTTCGAGCGTATCAAAGCGCGGCTCGGAGCGGAAATGTCGGAACTGAAAGCGCTCGCCTCGGCAATTGCCATGCTCGATTGCCTGGTGTCTTTTGCTGGGGTAGCGAAGGAGCGCGGTTATTGCCGCCCTCAGATTTCGGAAGCGGGCGGCGATCTTAAAATTTGTGACGGGCGGCATCCCGTCGTGGAGGCGTTAAGCAGGGAGAGATTTGTTCCGAACGATACCGATCTCGGAAGCAATGCAAAAACGATGGTCATTACCGGGCCGAACATGGCGGGTAAAAGTACCTATATGCGGCAAAATGCCCTCATTGTGCTGATGGCGCATATCGGCTGTTTCGTGCCTGCAAGATCGGCACAGATCCCCGTGATCGACCGCATTTTTACGCGTGTCGGTGCGAGCGATAACCTGATCCTCGATCAGAGCACCTTTATGGTGGAGATGACTGAAGTTGCTTCGATTCTGCTGAATGCGACGGAAAATTCTCTTTTGATTTTGGATGAAGTCGGGCGGGGGACAAGTACTTACGACGGATTGAGCATCGCCTGGTCTGTCCTTGAATTCATTACGGAGCATATCCGCGCCAAGACGTTGTTTGCGACGCATTATCATGAACTGACTGAATTGGAGGGCAAAATCGAAGGCGTCAAAAATTATAAGGTCACGGTGAAAGAGAGCGGGAGCGGAATTGTGTTTCTCCGCAAGATCATGCGCGGCGGCGCAAACAAGAGCTTCGGTATCGAGGTGGCGCGGCTTGCGGGCGTCCCCGCGGACGTGACTACCCGCGCGAAAGAGATACTCAGGCAGTTGGAAAAGAGCGATATTGCCCGTCACGGCGGCAAAACGGCTCATGAAGAGGAGCTTCCTGCTCCTGAATCGCGCTATAGCGCTGCTGAAAAAATTCTTGCTGATACAGATATCAACAATTTAACGCCGATGCAGGCTTTCAATTTGCTCTCTGATTTGGTCGAGATGGTAAAAAAGGGATAAAACCATGGCAAAAATCAATATTTTAGACAGCAGTGTCTATAATCGGATTGCGGCGGGTGAAGTGGTCGACAGACCGTACTCCGTTGTCAAGGAATTTGTGGAAAACAGTATTGATGCCGGCGCAACAAAAATTTCCATATCGATAGAACGAGGCGGAAAGGATTTGATAAGCGTCAGCGATGACGGAAACGGCATCGGGAAGGAGGATCTTCCGGCGGCATTTTTGCCGCATGCTACCAGCAAGATCGCGCGCGCAGAGGATCTGGATCGCATAATGACTTTGGGGTTTCGGGGAGAGGCTTTGGCGAGCATCGGTTCTGTTGCAAGGGTTACTCTCCGGTCGCGTGCAAGAGGTGCGGGCGAGGCGTATGAAATCTGCTGTGAGGGCGGAACTGTTTCGGAAGTTCGCCCGTGTGCTCTCGGGGACGGGACGGAAATAACGGCGGAAAATTTATTTTACAACACTCCTGTGCGGGCGAAGTTTATGCGCACGGACAAGGGGGAGGAAGGGGAAATTACAAACTTTGTACAGCGGTTTGTGTTGGGAAATCCTTCCGTTTCCTTTACTTATACGGTCGACGGAAAACTTTTTCTGCAATCATACGGAGGAGGTCTGGAGGAGGCTATGGCTGCCGTGTACGGTGCGTCCGTAATCGCGCAATGCTATCAGATCGATGCGGTAAAGCACGGCATCCGCATTCGCGGTTATATCGGTAAGCCGGACTTTACAAAGGCGAACCGGACTTATCAGAGCGCCTTTGTGAACGGGCGTTATGTAATGAACAACACCGTTTCGTCCGCTATTTCCAATGCGTATGCCAGTTACCTGATGAAGCGGCAATATCCGTTTTATATTTTGTTTATCGACGTTCCTCCTGAAATTGTCGATGTAAATGTCCATCCAAACAAAGCGGATGTGCGATTTGAAAACAATCAGGTCATATATGGGTGCATTTATTCCGTTATTTCCGCGGTGTTGGACGGTAACGCGAGCGCCCTCAACTTTATCGTGGGAAACGGGAAACATGCCTCGGTGGAGACGGAGGCTGGAATGACGGAAGCCCGGGCAGCCGTGAATCCGGGCGCGGAGGTGCATTCGGAGGTCGGGCTTGGCGGCGGTACGGTAGGTAAACAAACGGAGGTTCCGCCGCCGAACAGGGAAGAGCGGGATAATCTGTTCCGTTTCCCGCGCCGTTCTGAAATGATGGGCGGTGCGCGCATTGAGTTTCGTGACAGCGGGATAGCTGCTTCGCGCGAGAATGAGCAGAGTGAGCCCCTTTTGCCGGAGACGGTAAACTCGTCGGTTAAAAAGGACGCCGCTTTCCGCGAAGAAGAGCCGGGTGAGGATATCTTTGCCGAAAATAAGCGTTTTTTGGAGGAGCGGGATAAAAAGGCGGCGCAGCAAAAGCTGGTCTTTGAGCAAGCGATTTATAAAGGGGAGCTTTTTCGGACGTATCTTCTGTATGAGGCCGGGGACGACGCCTATATAATCGACCAGCACGCGGCGCATGAACGCCTGATTTTTGATCGCCTGAAGGAAGAAATGGAACACCGGCGTGCCGTCCGCCAGCCGATGCTTGTGCCGTATGTTCTGAACCTGAACGCTGAAGAATTTGCTTTCTTTTCGGAACATTTGCAGGCGATCGGTGACATTGGCTTTGAAATCGAAGAATTCGGGGCGGGGAGTTTCAAAATTTCCGCGGTGCCTCTTGATTTGCAGGATATTGACCTGACCGGTTTTTTCGGAGAATTGCTTAAAGAGGTCGGTTCTCTCCGAGCCGTAAGGCTTTCAGACTTGTTGCGGGATAAGATCGCTATGACTGCTTGCAAACATGCGGTAAAAGGCGGAATGGCATTGACTGCGGCTGAAAAAGAAAAGCTGTTTGAAATGCTCCGCGGCGATATGGGTTTAAAATGTCCGCACGGCAGACCGATTGCCGTCAGGCTGACGAAATATGAAATAGAAAAAATGTTCAAAAGGATTGTGTGAATTTGAAAAAAATATTGGTTGTGTGCGGGCCGACAGCCTCCGGAAAGACCGGTTTTGCTGTTCAGATGGCAAAAAGTTTTGGCGGTGAAGTGATTTCTGCTGATTGTATGCTCGTTTATCGCGGTTTCGATATTGGTACGGCGAAGCCGACCCCGGCGGAAATGGACGGCGTGCCGCACCATATGATTGATATTGTCGGTGCAGGTGAAGCTTTTTCGGCAAGCGACTATGAAGCGATGGCGAAGCCTGTTTGTGAACGTTTGCTGTCGGAAAATATACTCCCTGTTATTTGCGGGGGTACAGGTTTTTATATTCAGTCGCTGCTTTTTTCCCGTTCCCTGGGGCATGTCGGATCGTCGGCGGATGTTCGCCAAAAATATGAGAGGGTAGCAATTGAAGAGGGCAATGAATCTTTATATGCCCGCCTGTGTAAAATCGATCCGCGCAGCGCGGAAAAGTTACACCCGAACGATGTCAGGAGGGTAATTCGCGCGCTGGAAATTTATGAGCTTACGGGCAGGAGAAAATCTGATCAGCAAGACGGCTTTGTTGCCCGTTATCCCTATGTGGCAGTAGCGTTCGATTACCCGCGCAGTGAATTGTATGCTCGTATCGACCGTCGTGTCGACCGGATGCTGGAGTGCGGACTGGTAAATGAGGTTCAAAATCTTTTATCTTCCGGAGTGAGTGATGCTGCGCAAAGTATGCAGGGCATTGGCTACAAAGAAGTCGTCCAATATTTAAAAAATGAGATTTCATACAGTACTATGCGTGACATAATTAAGCAGAATTCACGCAATTATGCCAAAAGGCAGATTACTTTTTTCAAAAAATTTCCGGATATAATATGGCTTGATCCGCATGCGGAAGGCAACGCGGCGACGGTCAGGGAGATGCTCGAAAGATGAATGCGATCGATATTGAAAAAATAATTGCGGAAAGTGAAGAAGAGCTTTCTGCGCAATTTAAAGCTTTGGAAAAAATTGCCTATTCAAATCAATGCCGCGTTATGGAGGCTTTCCAAAAAAGCAAGATTGCTTTGCGGCATTTTGCTGCTTCAAGCGGGTATGGATACGGCGACGAAGGGCGGGATACGCTGAATGCGCTTTTTGCCGATATATTCGGCGCGGAGGCGGCGCTTGTCTCTCCGAATATCCTTTCGGGAACGCATGCTCTGACGGTCGGGTTGTTCGGGCTCCTGCGTACGGGCGATACGCTGTTTTCCGTTTCAGGGAACCCGTACGATACCTTGCAGGAAGTGATAGGCGGCAAGGATATAGGTTCTCTCGCCGATTTTGGCATTTCCTTCAAAAAATGTGAGCTTAAGAACGGCGACTTTGATGCAGATGCAATCCGCGAGGGGCTTTCCGACAGGTCAGTTAAGGTCGTTTTTATTCAGCGTTCCCGCGGTTATGAATGGCGTGATGCGCTGAGCGAGGAGAAAATTCGTAAAATTTGCTCCTTTGTCCGCTCTTGCGGTTTTACCGGGTGCATCTTTGTCGATAATTGTTATGGCGAGTTTGTGGAGACCTCGGAACCGACGCAGAACGGTGCCGATATTTGTGTCGGCTCGCTGATCAAAAATCCGGGAGGCGGTATTGCCCCGACGGGAGGATATATCGTTGGCAAGCGCGAATATGTCGATAAAATAGCAGGACGTCTTACGGCGCCGTCTATCGGGGCGGAAGTCGGTTCGTATGCCTACGGTTATCAGTATTTTTACGAGGGCGTGTTTCTTGCTCCGCATGTTGTCTGCCAGGCGTTAAAGGGAGGTTTGCTGATCGGAGCCTGTTTGGAAAAGCTTGGTTTCGAGTCGTCGCCTTCCGTGAAATCGCTGCCGTACGATATTACGCGAGCCATCCGTTTCAATACAAGGGAGGAGCTTATCGCGTTTATACAGGCGGTGCAGGAGGCTTCGCCGGTCGACAGTTTTGTAACGCTCGAGCCTTGGGATATGCCGGGTTATCAGGAGCAGGTGATCATGGCTGCCGGCACGTTTGTGCAGGGCGCTTCGATCGAACTTTCTGCCGATGCTCCCGTTAAAGAACCGTACATCGCTTATTTTCAGGGCGGGCTGACATATGAACACTGCCGCTATGCTCTTTCAAAAATTTTGGGTAAAATCTGCAAAAATGTTTGAGTGACAAAACAGCGGCTCCGCATATTGCGGAGCCGCTGTTTTGGTTGAAGTTTTTTTTGTTTTGCGGAGTCCCTCTTCTTTTTTCAAAAAGCAAAACCCCGAAGGCTGTGCCTTCGGGGTTTTGAAATTCCTAAACAGGGAGATCTTAATACATACCGCCGCCCATGCCGCCGCCGGCTGCGGGAGCCGCAGGCTCGGGTGCGGGAATATCCGTGACAACGCTCTCCGTCGTGAGGAGGGTAGCCGCAACGGAAGCCGCATTCTGCAATACACTCCTTGCAACCTTCGTCGGGTCGATGATGCCGCTTTCGACCATATCGGTGTAGCGGTTCTTCAAAGCATCGAATCCGAAGTTTGCCTTCTTGCTCGCGGTGATTTTGTCGACGATGACGGAACCGTCAAGTCCGGCATTCTTCGCGATCTGGCGGATCGGCTCTTCAATCGCCTTGAGAATGATTTGTGCACCCGTCTTTTCATCGCCTTCAAGGGAAGCGATCAACTTTTTGAGTGCTGCAGCTGTGGAAAGCAGAGCGACGCCGCCGCCGGGGACAATACCTTCCTCGACCGCTGCGCGGGTGGCAGCCAATGCATCCTCAATGCGAAGTTTCTTTTCCTTCATTTCGACTTCGGTCGCTGCGCCGACGTTGATCACGGCTACGCCGCCGGCAAGTTTTGCGAGGCGCTCCTGCAGCTTTTCGCGATCATAATCGGATGTGGTTTCGGCAATCTGCGCTTTGATGGCGTTGACGCGAGCCTTGATGTTTTCCGCAGATCCTGCGCCGTTGATAATGGTCGTATTGTCCTTGTCGACTTTGACCTGGTTGGCGCGACCGAGCATATCCTGGGTAACGTCTTTGAATTCATAGCCGAGATCAGAGGAGATGACCGTGCCGCCCGTGAGAATGGCGATGTCTTCGAGCATAGCTTTCCTTCTGTCGCCGAACCCGGGTGCCTTTACCGCAACGCAGTTGAATACGCCCTTGAGTTTATTGACGATCAGCGCGGCGAGCGCATCGCCTTCCACATCTTCCGCAATGATCAAAAGCCTTGCGCCCTGCTGTGCGAGCGGCTCGATGACGGGGAGGATTTCCTGCAGATTGGATATTTTCTTATCGGTGATGAGAATGTAAGGGGAATCGAGAACGGCTTCCATCTTATCGGTGTTGGTAACCATATACGCGGAAGCATACCCACGGTCGAACTGCATGCCCTCGACGGTGGTTAGTTCGGTATTCATCGTCTTACCTTCCTCAACGGTAATGACGCCGTCTTTGCCGACCTTTTCCATCGCGTCAGAAATCAGTTGACCGATCGTTTCGTCGCCCGCAGAGATTGCAGCAACCTGTGCAATTGCCTTTTTGCTGTCGACGACTTTCGAAATTTTCTTGATCTCATTGACCGCCGCATCTACGGCTTTATCGATGCCTTTGCGCAGGATGATGGGGTTGGCTCCTGCCGCAAGGTTTTTCAACCCTTCGCGAATGATCGCCTGTGCGAGTACGACTGCCGTCGTGGTGCCGTCTCCGGCAACATCGTTCGTTTTGGTCGAAACTTCCTTAACGAGCTGAGCGCCCATATTTTCGAACGGATCTTCCAGTTCGATTTCTTTCGCGATGGTAACGCCGTCGTTGGTGATCAGCGGAGCGCCGAATTTTTTGTCAAGAACGACGTTTCTGCCTTTCGGCCCGAGAGTGATTTTAACTGTATCGGCAAGGGTATTTACGCCCTTTTCCAAAGCCTTGCGCGCTTCGTCGCCGTATTTGATCTGTTTAGCCATGATAAAAGTCCTCCTTTTTGTTTCCGCATTATTCAACGATCGCGAGTATATCGCTCTGCCTGATGATTGTGAACTCTTTGCCGTCTACCTTAAATTCGCTTCCAGAATATTTGGAATAAAGGACGGTGTCGCCGACTTTCACGACCATCTTAACTTCTTTGCCGTCAACCATACCTCCGGGGCCGACCGCAACCACGCGAGCGGTCTGCGGTTTTTCCTGTGCGGACGAAGGGAGAATAAAGCCGCTCTTGGTTTTTTCTTCCTTTTCAACGCTTTCGACAACAACTTTATCGAACAAGGGTTTTACGTTCATATGTTTTGCCTCCACAAAATTTTCCGTTTGAATTAGCACTTTCTTTCCATGAGTGCTAATTTACTATATATTATAAACATTTGAATTGAAAAGTCAAATGTTTTGCGCAGGAAAAAGGATTTTTTTAGCACTTTTATTTTGAGAGTGCTAACTCGTGGAAAAAACAGGCGGAAAAACAATTCGCGCTTGCTTTTCCTCCGAAAATATGATAAAATATAGAAAAAACAGAGGTATGCGCAATGGATAAATGGGACAGGCGGTTCATGGAGCTGACGGAAAAAGTCGCGGAGTGGTCGAGTTGTTTCCAGGAGAACCGGCATGTGGGCGCCGTGATCGTACTGGATAAGCGGGTCATGACGACGGGGTACAACGGTGCGCCGGCAGGGATTATGAGCTGTGTCGACCGCGGAGAATGCCTGCGGCGAAAGCTGAACATTCCGAGCGGAACAAGGCAGGAGATCTGTTATGCTGTCCATGCCGAGCAAAACGCAATTATCCAGGCGGCGCGGCTCGGCATTAAAATAGAGGGCGCGACGTTGTATTGCACGCATCAGCCCTGTGTCATCTGTGCAAAAATGATCATCAATGCGGGTATTTCGCGCGTCGTCTATAAGCACGGATATCCCGATGATTTTTCAATGCAGTTGTTCCGTGAGGCAAATGTCACCGTACAAAAATATGAAGACTTGGAAAAGGAGTAAAATTTTATGAATCCTGTCGTTACTTTCACGATGCAGGGAGGTAAAACATTCAAGGCGGAGCTGTATCCCGATAAGGCGCCGAACACGGTCAATAATTTTATTTCGCTCGTCCGGAATCATTTCTACGACGGGTTGACCTTTCATCGCGTGATCGAAGGCTTCATGATTCAGGGAGGCGATCCCGCGGGGAACGGAACGGGCGGCCCGGGGTATACCATCAAAGGTGAATTCCGCTCCAACGGATATCCCGCCAACGACATTAAACATCTGCGCGGCGTTCTTTCGATGGCTCGGTCAATGATGCCGGACAGCGCAGGGTCGCAGTTCTTTATCATGCACCGGAATGCGGCGCATCTGGACGGGCAGTATGCGGCGTTCGGAAAGGTTACGGAGGGCATGGAAGTGGTAGATTCGATTGCGGTCGTCGATACAGATATGCGCAACCGACCTTTACAGCCGCAGGTCATCGAAACCGTTACGGTTGAAACTTTCGGGGAAGAGTATCCCGAGCCGAAACGGGCAAAATAATCCAATCGGGCAAACGCAGTCGGGCGTCCCTCGTTTCAGAGGGACGCCCGTATTTTTTCCCGCATATCATATATTATATGTATAATATAAGCGAATCGATGCCGGATAATCGCATTGCCGATTTTCACAACGATATTCTTACCGCGTCGGGCAGGATTGAAATGCTTTCGCGCGAAACTGTCTGCTGCGTATGCGCGTTATTCCGGGGAAACCGGAGTTTTGCGCAGCTGCGCTCCATTGCGCTTCGCTTTAATAAAGAAAAGCGACGAAATTTATTTTTGGGGTTGGAGGACATAGGGTATTTTACTCCGGAAACGGCTGAAGAGATCCGGGCGTGGAACCCCGTCTATGCTTCTTTGACCTGGAACGGGGCCAATCCGTTGGCGGGCGGCTGTATGGATGACGGCGGACTGACGCCGAAGGGTAAGTTCGCCGTCCGATTTCTGGCAGAATGCGGTATTTACATCGACTGTGCCCATCTGAACAGGAAGAGCTTTGCCGAAGTGCTGGAATGCGGGAGGTGCAGGATTGTTGATTCGCATACATGCATGAGCGGAATCTGCCACCACCCGCGGAACCTGGAGGACTGGCAGGCGCAAGAAATCATCTCCCGCGGCGGACTGATCGGTATTGCCTTTGTCGCCGGTTTTTTGCGGGAAGACGGTTCGGCATCGGCGGAGGATGTTTACCGCCATATCGATTATTGCGTACAGAAATTTGGCGTCGGGTCAATTTGTATAGGAAGCGATTTTAACGGGACAGATGATCTGCCGCAGGGCGTTCACGGGTACGCGGACTTGCTGCGCCTGCGGGAGAGACTGTTGCTGGCCGGCTATTCAGATTCATCTGTCGACAGAATTTTTTCTGAAAATTTGCGGGCATTTCTGTCCCATCATAATTGATTTTTTAATTTTTACAAAATTCGACAATATGCGCAATTATTTTTTATAAAATATTGAAAATAAATTAAAATTCGTTTAAAAAATGCTTAACAAAAAGCCGACCTTTCGCTATAATAAGAATATAAAAATTATTTTTCGCAAAGTAAGGAGGCAAAAATGCAACAGAAGAAAATTGTTGTATTGGAAGGCAATGGTGAGGCAGCGGCTGCAATCAGTTCGGAACTGCGCAATGCTGGTTTTGAAGTGTGCGCGGTCAGCGATGACGGCGAAAAAGCGGAAGAGCTGGTGAAAGAATATGACCCGGACGCCATGCTTGTCGGCATGACGCTGAAAAATGTCGATGGGTTCGGCGTTCTGGACAAGCTGCGCGAAATGCACGCGCGCTGCGCGGTGCTGGCGTCTGGAAATTTCAGCGACGACGCAACGATCGATCTGATTCTGCAAAAGGGCGCCCGATATTATATGATGCGCCCCGTAAACGCTTCGCAGGTCGCCGCGCGCCTCGGCGAGATTTTTGCGGAGCCGGATGCGCGCACTTCCGTTGTCGGGAATGACAGGAAGAATATCGTTTTGTTAGACGAAAAGATCAGCAACATTTTTATATCGATCGGCATTCCGCCGCATATCAAAGGCTACGCCTATCTGCGGGAAGGGATTAAGATGGCGGTAGAAAATCCCGCCATAATAAATAATATCACCAAACAGCTGTACCCGAAAATTGCGGAAAAATTTGATACAACGGCGAGCAAAGTGGAACGGGCAATCCGCCACAGCATCGAAGTCGCATGGAACAGGCAGCGGATCGATGCGATCAACGCCGTATTCGGTGTGCGCGTCTATATCGGAACGGAAAAGCCGACAAACAGTGAGTTTATTGCCCTCGTTGCGGATAAACTTATATTGGAAGGTTTGATGAACGGCTGAATACGGAAATACGGAGAAGAGACATACGCAATGGAAGATACATTGCTTTGCCGATTTTATTTCGGAAAATTGCGTCGGAGAAGCGCATTCCGCATCAAAAAAGGAGCGAAGACTTTCAAAGTCATCGCTCCTTTTTTGTATAAAGAAAACCACGCGATAGTCGCGGGGTTGAAAAGAGGTTTACCGATGAGTCTTGAAA
>ERZ1643247.264-NODE-264-length-67277-cov-8.529916_pt1 | contig 67277 bp, 62 predicted proteins | sample MGYA00579264_ERZ1643247 | MGnify/ENA primary metagenome ERZ1643247 (study PRJEB29033, sample SAMEA4952262) | chicken gut metagenome | biome: Broiler Chicken; feature: Gastrointestinal Tract; material: Caecum | place: Ireland | collected 2018 | study: Broiler... | reverse complement strand
TACAAGGGATACAGCGATTTTTTTCTTTCGTCAACTGTCAAAGACAGGATTATATGTCAGTTAAATTTATTTGTCAAATTATATGTTCCTGGCTCTGTGCTGGGAATACCTAACAATATAATATACTTAACCGGACAGTCGAGAGGGCACGCATACTATCCGTCTTGAGTCTTGACAGGAGTCTGTACCTCTCCTTTCTGAAGGTTACATTTACAAAATTACTAATCAAGAACAAAGATTTTGTAACTAGAAGATACATTTTACGAATACACTAAAAATAAAACATACATTATAGAAGCGATATGAAAGGAAACTTGATGAACGAAATTAAAAATGCAGCTGCATACATTCGTGTAAGTACGCATATGCAGGATGAGCTATCTCCGGACGCTCAAAAACGTTTACTTGCTGATTATGCAAAAGCCAATAACCTCATATTAAGCAATGAACATATATTTATAGAGAAAGGCATTTCAGGGAAAAAAGCAGACAATCGTCCAGAGTTCATGCGCATGATATCTATGGCAAAACATAAGCCAACGCCTTTTAACGTTATTCTGGTTTGGAAATTCAGCCGATTTGCACGCAACCAGGAAGAATCCATCGTCTATAAATCTTTGCTTCGTAAGCAATGTAATATTGATGTCGTATCCATTTCTGAACCAATACTAGATGGACCGTTTGGCAGTCTCATTGAACGTATCATTGAATGGATGGATGAATACTACTCTATCAGACTCTCAGGGGAGGTTTCTCGTGGAATGACTGAAAGAGCGTTACGAGGTGGCTATCTTGCGCGTCCTCCTCTGGGATATAAAATTACAGTTCCTAAGCAGCCGCCAGTAATCGTATCAGAGGAAGCAGAAATTGTAAAATTAATTTTCAATCAATTTGTATATGAACATAAAAGTGCATTTGAAATAGCGCGTTACCTTAACGCTTTGGGCTATAAGACCTCCCACAATGGTAAGTTTGAACGCAGAGGTATACAGTATATATTGGAAAATCCAACTTATTGCGGAATGGTTCGCTGGAATCAAAGACATAACGAAACAAAAACATTAAAAGACAGGAGCGAATGGATTGTTACGGAAGGAAAGCATGAAGCAATCATTTCTAAAGAACTTTTTGAGGAAGCACAAAAACGGCTCGCTGAAAAGCCACACAAGGCAAGACCAGTATGTGAATACAAACATTGGTTGAGCGGATTGATGCATTGCCCTTATTGTGGTCGCTCGATGGTATATCATCAACGTATCATTAAAGATAAATATGTTATAGGATCGTTTCAATGTTATGGGTATTGCAAAGGCATATGCAGCAAAAGTTCTTCCATTTCATCGAGAAAACTTGAACCTGTCGTTTTTGAAGCATTGCAAAATGCAATTCAAAATTCAAACCTTGATTTTGAAATCGAAAAAACGCCGTCCCAGAGTGAAACGACCATAGCAGTTTATTATAAAATGCTTGAGAAAATAGCTGAAAAGGAAAAACGTATAAAAGCAGCCTACCGTGAAGGTATTGATACACTGGAAGAATATAAAGCAAATAAGCAAATTCTGCTGAAAGAAAAGGAAAAGATATTAAGTGAAATAAAGCAATACCAAAGTGAAGTATCTAACAGAACTGAACTTCAGGACACAGTTGTAAAAAGAATAAGGAATGCCTATGATGTTATTACATCCGATCAATTCACCTTACAGCAAAAAAATGAAGCCCTACGTTCTGTTGTAAAAAAAATTGTATATAATCGCGATACCGATACTTTAAATGTATATTATTATTATCGATCTCCAGCAGAATAGTTCTCCGGTATCATCAAAAACTACATGGAGAGCAATGGCTTCACAAAACGGGGGGCAAAGACCCTGCAGCGGGCTACGAGGCATCAAGCTTGCTGCGGGGTCTTTGACTATAATTGTAAGAAGCATGAAAACTGCCGCCCGATGACAGTACAACTGGGGTACGTCCGCTCCCCAAACAGCAACAGAAAATACAGCAGGTAAAACACGCCAGAAAGTGTGAACAATATTGGTGCATATGTTATTACGGTTTGGTCATCCAGTTCGGGCACTGCACTCTTCTGCCGTCACAATACTGGGTAAGGATCGGCTGCCTGACGTTTGGCCGGGACAGATAGTTGGAGAAAAGTTCGTCAACGATCACCGAAATGTCATCGAAAATATTTCTTCCGTAGATCCACTTATGGTCGTATGCCGTCGATGAGGTGATGGTAAAATCGTATCCCTTATTCCTGTACCATTCGGTATAAACGCGATTCAGCGTAAATGACATGATCGCCAGCACATTGGCGCGGATCGTGGCATCCGTCCATGTGGCATAAATCTCCGAGCACGCCACATTCTTGATGTAATCCCGATAGCGCACATAATAATCTTTTGCCGTGGAATCCGACGGATCTCCATCGTGTACTACAACATACTCCGGAACCACCACCCGGCTGAGAACAATCTCTCCGGTTTCATTCATCGGTTTAATCTCATCCTCCGGAATTTTCTCCGGATAATCCCCGAACAGAGTATGTTCCGGGATTGCGATATCCTCAAAGGAATCGTTGGGTTCTGTCACATCCATCTCCACCGGCTGGACCGAAGACTGCCCCGACAGCAGTTCCGAACCGGTCACCTCTACCGTGCCGTACCCCTGCGCCTCCACCTTGACCGTATACTCGGAGTACGGCTGGTTGACATTGGGTGAAAGGCTGTACTCCAGCGGCGGCGTCGGCAGATCCAGCACCGGAGTCCTTCCGTCACTGTCCGTCTGCACCTCCTCAATGATTTTCTGCGGACTTCCCGAATAGGAAATCGAAACCCTCGCATTTGGGATCGGCCTCCCCTGCAGTCTTGTATTGACCCATACCTGCAGCTTTCCTCTGTCGATCATATCCTGCTGCATCCGTATTTTTGCCATAAAAAACCTCATACTCTGCATTTGTTTTACCATATGCAGAATATGAGGTTTTCTTTCCAACTTCTTTTTGTGACAATTCCGTCTGCGCAAACCCGGCTGAACCGTTGTCCTTTCCTACAGGATTCGCCCTACATCGTTAACCAGCACGTAAACCATCAGTACCATCAGCAGGATCAGTCCGCCGAAATGAATCATTCCTTCCACATCGCGCTTCACTGGTTTTCTGCGGATCGCTTCTACAATCAGAAAAACAAGGCGTCCGCCGTCCAGAGCCGGGAACGGGATCAGGTTCATGACGCCCAGGTTCGCCGACAGAAGAATTGCCATATTCAGCGCCGTCATGATTTCCATTATAATACCGTAAGGTTTTGCAGAATCAATGGACTTTCCAATGGCATCCACAACACCCACCGGACCGGACAGGTCACCGAGTCCATACTGACCTGTGAACAGCATGCCAAGGCTGTCGATCACCATCTCGATCCAATATTTCACTTCCAGCGCGCTGTACTTCAGAATTCCGAGAGAAGACTGATCTTCCCGCAGGCTGTAGCTGAAATTCAGGCTGGCATATGTGCTCATCTCCGGGATCAGCACTGCCTGATGTTCATCTCCGTTGTGCAGATACGTCACTGTCACCGAATCTCCGCTCAGCGGATTCTGCTCCAGATATTCCATCAGCGCTTCCCGGCTGTCAATGTCTGTGCCATTGATCCCTGTCACCACATCTCCCGCCTGGATGCCTGCCTGCTCCATGGGAAGCCCTTTCTCCACCGAAAGGACCAGGGCTCCGTCCGGATCTTCGTCATAGCTGAAACCAAGACGATACTGTGTCGTTGTGGTGGGAACATATACGATCTCCCTGGCCTCTCCGTCCCGCTCCACCGTCAGACGTATCTCATCCGTCGGAATTCCATGCATGGAAACCGTGGTGCTCAGTTCCTTTCCAAGAGAAATGTGTCTCCCATTGTAGGAGGTGATCACATCCCCCGCTTCCAGACCGGCTTCCGCTTCCGGCGAACCTTCCGCCACTTCCACTACCCTCGCCGGGCCGCTGCCCGAATAGCTGATCACAATAATAGACAGAAAGAATGCAAGAATCAGATTGAACACCGGTCCTGCCGCGATCACCGCCATCCTTGCCCAGACAGATTTACTGTTGAAGGATCCCTCTCCGCTTTCCTCCTCATCTTCTCCCAGCATTGCGCAGGAGCCGCCGAACGGCAGCAGTTTCAGCGCATACGTAGTCTCCCCTCTGGTTGTCTTCAAAAGTATCGGCCCCATACCGACCGCAAACTCTGTCACGGTGATATGGTTTGCTTTCGCCAGCAGAAAATGTCCCAGCTCATGAAAAATAATGATCAGGCTGAAGATCAAAATGGCGATGATAATAATCATAGTCTCCTCCAGATTTCTTAATGATAATTTCCGTCAATCTCAAAAGGTCTGATCCACCCATTCCCAGGCTTCTCTTTCTGCATCCAGGATCTCTTCCAGAGATGGATTCTCTTTTTTTTGATGATGTTCCATCGCCCCACGGATTCCATCGTAAATGTCCAGAAAAGCAATTTCCCTGTGCAGAAATTTCGCCACCAGGCGTTCATTTGCCGCATTGAAGATGGTCGGCATTGTACCGCCCTCCCGGGAAGCGCGCACTGCCAGCGGAAGTCCCTCGAAAGTTTCCGTATCCGGCTCTTCAAACGTAATCTCTTTCAATGTCTGGAAATCCAGACGTTCTCCCTCCAGATAACGGCGTTCCGGATAATACAGAGCGTACTGGATCGGCAGTTTCATATCCGGCGTCCCCAGCTGTGCCATCACCGCTCCGTCGCGGAACTGTACCATGGAATGGATGATGCTCTTTGGCTGAACCACCACCTGAATGTCATTCAGTTCCACATCAAACAGCCAGCGGGCTTCCATCACTTCCAGACCTTTGTTGACCAGAGTCGCGGAATCAATGGTGATCTTATGTCCCATAGACCAGTTGGGATGGCGAAGCGCGTCCTCCACCGTCACCTTCCGCAGTTCCTCCCGTTTCTTTCCCCGGAAAGGACCTCCCGACGCAGTGATCAGCAGTTTGTCAACACTGCGTCTTTCCTCGCCGGACAGGCACTGAAAGATTGCCGAATGCTCGCTGTCCACCGGCAGGATCTTCACACCCTTTTCTTTTGCCAGCGGCATGATCAGATGACCGGCGGTCACCAGCGTCTCTTTGTTCGCCAGGGCGATATCCTTCCCCGCCTCAATGGCTGCGATGGTCGGACGGATCCCGATCATCCCGACGATCGCCGTGACCAGGATCTCCGTTTCCGGCATCACTGCCAGTTCCAGCAGTCCGTCCATCCCGGACACAACCCTGACATCCATATCCCGGAGCCGTTCTCTCAACTGAACCGCTTTTTCCTCATGATAAACTGCCGCAAGCTTCGGGCGGAATTCCCGGATCTGCTGTTCCAGAAGGTCAATGTTGCTTCCTGCGCTGAGCGCTTCCACTTCAAGATCACCGTTCGCCCGGACGACATCCAGCGTCTGGGTTCCGATGGACCCGGTAGATCCCAGCACCGCTATTTTCTTTCTGTATTCTTTCATATCCGTTCCTCCTGTCTTCTCAGGAAATCAGGAACAGCGACAGATAATAGATGACCGGTGCGGTAAAAATCACACTGTCGAACCGGTCCAGGATCCCGCCGTGTCCCGGAATCAGTTTTCCATAATCTTTGATCCCCTGATTTCTCTTGATCGCCGAGGCCGCCAGATCACCCACCATGGAGATCAGCGCGCCCACACCGCAGATGATTCCATACTCCACCATACCGCCCTTGGTGAAGAACGCATAAATGACACCGAGGAGCACTGCTCCTGCTACGCCTCCCACTGCGCCTTCGATGGACTTTTTCGGGCTGAGGACAGGCGCCATCTTGTGCTTTCCGATCAGAACACCGACGCAGTACGCACAGGTGTCGCATCCCCAGGAACAGAGAAAGATCAGCCACACATGGAACTGCCCGCCCGGCAGCATCCGCGTCTGATAAATATAAGACAGCATGACACCCACATAAACAATGCCGAAAAACGCCGCCATGATCTGTCCCGCCTGATAAGCAGGATAACAGAACACATACACACACATGATCAGAACCAGAGACGCGATTACGCCCATCAGCGGGTACGCTGAGTCTTCCGGGATCAGCAGCAGATAAATCAGAAGAACGCCGGCGTAGCTGACCAGTTCCAGCGCGCCAAACCCTTCCTTGCGCACATGCATGGCACGGTACAGTTCCTGCATTCCGATCAAAGATACGCACAGCAGAGTCGCCAGCAGAACATAACCGCCGCAGTTGATCGTAAGGAATGCCACCAGCACCAGAACAATTCCACTTAACAGTCTTGTCTTAAACATCTTTGGTTATTCCCCCTTCACTCCGCCGTATCTTCTGTCTCTGCTATTATATTGCGCAATGGCATACTCCAATTCCTCCTCATGGAAATCCGGCCAGGGGACATCCACGAAGCAGAATTCCGTATAAGCCAGCTGCCACAGCAGATAATTGGAAAGCCGCTGCTCTCCGCTGGTCCGGATCAGAAGATCCGGATCCGGGATTCCCGCCGTATCCAGGTAGCTCTCAAACAATTCCTCTGTCAGTTTTCCGTGTTCGAATCCTTCCTCCGGCAGTTTTCCCTCTCTGGCATCCTCCAGCATACGGGTCACACCGCGGAGGATCTCATCCCTGCCGCCGTAATTCATGGCGATCTGGAAAAACATCTGATCATAGTCCTTGGAACAGTCCTCCAGCAGCCGGATACTGTCCTGAATATCCTGCGGAAATGCAGACGGGTCTCCGATGATCTTTACTCGCATTTTGTTTTTCTTTGCGCTCCTCATACACCGTTTCAGATACTGGCGGAACAGCTTCAGAAGCCCCTCCACCTCATCTCTGGAACGCTTCCAGTTCTCAGTGGAAAACGCGTATACCGTCAGGTATTTCACTCCCCTGTCCTTGATGACATTACACATATGTTCCAGATTCTGACATCCGATAATATGTCCGTATCCCCGGGGCATCCGGCGCTGTTTCGCCCACCGGCCGTTCCCATCCAGTATGATCGCAATATGCTGCGGCACCTTTGTCTCCGCTCCCATAAGCTTTCTCCTTTCACACAACAACGGGCTGCCGGGAAGCAGCCGGCTGCCCAAGTTCTCTTCTCCCCGGCAGCCGGCCGCCATCAGGCAGCCCCCTTGGTTTTGTTTTTCTTTCAATTATACAGTAAGGATCTCTTTGGATTTTACTTCCACAGTCTGATCGATCTCCTTGATGTACTTGTCTGTCATCTTCTGTGTCTGCTCTTCCAGTTCCTTGATCTCGTCCTCGGAAACATCCTCGGATTTCAGCTTTTTGAACGCATCGTTGGCATCGCGGCGGATATTACGGATTGCAACCTTCGCGCCTTCACCCTTTTTCTTTACGTCCTTCACCAGTTCCTTACGGCGCTCCTCAGTCAGTTCCGGGAATACCAGGCGGATGGTCTTTCCGTCGTTGGTCGGATTGATCCCCAGATCAGAAACCAGGATCGCTTTCTCAATTGCTTTTACCATGGAAGCCTCCCACGGCTGGATCTGGATCATGCGTGCCTCCGGAACGGAAATGTTCGCCACCTGCTGAAGCGGTGTCGGCGCTCCATAGTAATCTACCATGATTCTGTCCAGTACATGCGGGTTTGCACGCCCTGCACGGATCGTTCCCAGTTCCGATTCCAGGTTTTTGATTGTCTTGTCCATTTTTGTCTCGAAAGGTACGATCCTCTCATCCATCTTTGCCATATCTATTGTCCTCCTGTTTCTTATCTTTTATACGGTCACTTTCGTTCCTGTAATGATTCCGTGTGCCGCATTTACAATGCTGTTTTCCTCGTTCAGTCCAAATACGATCATCGGCATTTTATTTTCCATACAGAGGATGGAAGCCGCCAGATCCACAACCCCCAACTTCTTGTCGATCACTTCCCCGATCGTCACTTCGCTGTACTTCTTCGCGTCCGGATTTTCCTTCGGATCGCTGTCATATACACCGTCAACCGCTTTTGCCAGCAGGATCGTCTCCGCCTCGATCTCTATCGCGCGCAGTACGGTCGCCGTATCCGTGGAGAAATAAGGATGGCCGGTACCGCCTGCGAAAAATACAACCATATTGTGATCAAAATACTTGTTCGCACGGTCTTTGGAAAACATCTTTGTAAATTCCCCGCACTGGAATGGAGTCAGGATTGATGTCAGCATTCCCTGAGAACGGAAAATTTCCGATACATAAATACAATTCATCACAGTCGCCAGCATACCGATCTGGTCAGCCTTGGTACGATCAATATTTTCTGAACTGCGGCCTCTCCAGAAATTTCCGCCGCCAATCACGATTCCCACCTGGACGCCTTCATCCACCAGGACTTTGACCTGTTTTGCCACTCTGGTCACGGTCGCTTCATCGAAACCAGTCTTTTTTTCACCTGCAAGAGCCTCACCGCTCAACTTTAACAATACACGTTTCATGTAAGATTTCCTCGCACTTTCCATGATTTTATCAGACTTAGCAGATATATTATAACATCACTGTTTTAAAACCACAAGTGGAATGTTATTTTAAACGGCGAAACCTGTAACCGTTCAGCCTGCCGAACGGTTACTGAAACCTCTTGCGGGACCCACGCAAAAGGCTCCCATGGCACGCGTGCAAACACGCCGCCAGGGAGCCTGGAAGTTTTTATGTGTTAGTTCAGCCTGATCAATTGTTATGTTTTACAGCTGCGCCGTTACAAAAATATCGTAGATTGCCTTGATAGTCGCTTCGAAATCGCGGTTTTCTACGCCGACGATGATGTTCAGCTCGCTGGAACCCTGGTCGATCATCTTGACGTTGACATGGGCATGCGCAAGGGCAGAGAAAATACGGCCGGCAGTTCCACGGGTGCGGCGCATGCCGCGTCCAACGATTGCCACCAGGGCGAGATCCGATTCCAGATCGATGGAATCCGGCTGCACAGCGCGATGCAGACCGGCGATAATGCTCTGTTCTTTCTCTTCGAACTCTTTCTGATGTACGAATACAGTCATGGTATCAATACCGGATGGCGTATGCTCGAAGGAAATGCCGTTTTCTTCAAATACCTGCAGGACTTTTCTTCCAAATCCTATCTCAGTATTCATCATGCTCTTCTCAATGGTCACCGCCGCAAATCCTTTCTTTCCGGCGATTCCGGTGATGGTGAAATGCGGTTTGCTGCAGGTATTCTCTACGATCATCGTACCCGGATCTTCCGGCGCGTTGGTGTTCAGCACGTGAATCGGAATTCCTTCTTTTCTCAGCGGGAAGATGGAATCTTCATGAAGAACGGTGGCGCCCATATAGGAGAGTTCTCTCAGTTCCCGGTAAGTGATGGTGGAGATGACTTCCGGATTCTCCACGATCTTTGGATCTGTAACCAGGAATCCGGATACATCGGTCCAGTTCTCATATACATCCGCATGTACCGCCTTCGCCACGATGGAACCGGTAATGTCGGAACCTCCTCTTGAGAACGTTTTTACGCTTCCGTCCGGTTTTGAACCATAAAAGCCAGGGATAACCGCATGTTCCTCTTCACTGAGTCTGTGGGAAAGCACTTCGTCTGTCTTTTCGTCCAGGAAATTTCCGTTTTCATCGAAGAAAATCACTTCCGCCGCATCAATATATGTATAGCCCAGATAATTTGCCATCACAATTCCATTGAGGTATTCGCCTCTGGATGCCGCGTAGTCTTCCCCGGCTTTCGCCCGGAACTGTTCTTCGATTTTATCAAATTCCTGTTCAAGAGACAGGTTCAGCGCCAGTCCGTCAATGATCTCCTGATAACGATCCTTAATGTTTTTCAGTTTCTGGGAAAAGTCCTTGCCTGCCACTGCCGTGCGGTAACAGTCATACAGCATATCCGTCACCTTGGTGTCCGCGGAAAAACGCTTTCCTGGCGCCGACGGCACCACATATCTGCGCGCAGCATCTGCACGGATGATATCTCCTACTTTTTTGAACTGACCGGCGCTTGCCAGAGAGCTTCCGCCGAACTTCACTACTTTTTTCATATTTTCCTCCATCTGACGCACCTGCTGCGTCATCAAGGTAGATTTGGAAGTTTACTTCCAAACTTTATCTCCTTGCGCTCATATATTTACACTATTTTTTAACATCGCAGTCATGCGACACTATCTTTTTAAGATAGTACCGTAAATTTTACTGTGCGTCAAGGGTTTTCCGAAAAGTATCTCTTTCAAACGCTAAAACAAAAAAGCGTCACCGGCGGTATATTTTAATTCTGGCCGTAATATGCGTTTGCCCCGTGCTTGCGGAAATAATGTTTATCCTGAAGCTCCTGGGGCGCAGGCTGGATCCGCGGCTCGATACATTCCGCCCGGTAAGCCATCTTGGCAACTTCTTCCAGAACCACAGCGTTATGTACGGCTTCCTGCGCGTCCTTGCCCCAGGCAAACGGTCCGTGGTTTTTGCAGAGCACCGCCGGAACCGCCGTCACATCCTTTCCCATGCGCCGAAACTCATTGACGATCAAATGACCTGTATTCTCCTCATATGCCTCGTCGATTTCTTCTTTGGTCAGGCAGCGCAGACAGGGAACTTCCCCGTAAATGTAATCCGCATGGGTGGTTCCGTAGCAGGGAATGCTTCTCCCCGCCTGTGCCCAGCTTGTCGCGTAGGAGGAATGCGTATGCACAATGCCCCCGATCTCCGGAAAGGCTTTATACAGCTCCAGATGAGTCGGTGTATCGGAGGACGGACGGTAGTTTCCTTCCACCTTATTTCCATTCAGATCCATGACCACCATATCTTCCGGCGTCAGTTTCTCATAATCTACGCCGGACGGTTTGATAACAAACAGCCCGCTTTCTCTGTCAATCTCACTGACATTGCCCCAGGTAAACGTTACCAGTCCGTATTTCGGAAGCAACATGTTCGCTTCATACACCCGTTTTTTCAGTTCTTCCAGCATGTTCGTCTCCTTTTCTACTGCTTTTCAGAATATCATTTGCCACATACTCTTATGTATGGAAAATGGCTTACAGTTTCATCGTATTGATAGCTGCGCGCTCGATGGGCAGTCCTGCTTTATACCGTTCGATAAACGATTCAAAACCTTCCACATCTTCTGCATCCGGTTCCATGCAGCTTCCTGCATTTCCCGCAAATACCTTTTTGTCCAGGTAATCGTCCAGCGTCTCCCCTTCTTCTTTATTCACCATATAAGAAGCCAGAAGGGCGATTCCCCAAGCACCGCCTTCTCCTGCCGTCTCCATCACGGAAACCGGAGTGTTCAGCGCCGCTGCCATGATCTTCTGTCCGACCCCTTTGGTCTTAAACAGACCGCCATGTCCGAGGATCTTGTCCGCCTGCACATTTTCTTCTTTGAACAGAATGTCCATGCCTACTTTCAGAGCGCCCAGCGCGGTAAACAGATGGACTCTCATAAAGTTGGCAAGGTTAAAATTACTTTTCGGCGTTCTGACGAACAGCGGGCGTCCTTCTTCCATATGGGTAATATTTTCTCCGGAAAAATATCCGTAAGACAGCAGTCCGCCGCAGTCCGGATCTCCTTCCAGAGCTTTCCGGTACAGAGTGCCGAACAGTTCGTTCATATCCACCTTGACGCCAAACGCTTCCGCAAATTCTTTGAAGATGCCGACCCACGCATTCAGATCGGAGGTACAGTTGTTTGCATGGACCATCGCCACAAGATTACCTGTCGGAGTTGTCACCATATCGATTTCCGGATACACGTTCGACAGTTCCTTCTCCAGAACGATCATAGCGAATACAGAGGTTCCAGCGGATACGTTGCCGGTTCTCTTTGCCACACTGTTAGTCGCAACCATACCGGTTCCCGCATCTCCCTCAGAAGGACAGAGCGGAATTCCTGCTTCCAGGTTTCCGGATACGTCCAGCAGCTTTGCGCCTTCTTCGCTCAAAACGCCTGCATGCTCACCTGCCACCAGAACCTTCGGCAGAATCTCCGATAATTTCCACGGATACTTTTTGTCCGCAATCAGCGCTTCGAATTTTTCCACCATATCCCGGCGGTAATCCTTCGTCTCCGGATCGATCGGAAACATTCCGGATGCCTCGCCCACACCAAGAGTTCTCTCTCCGGTCAGTTTCCAGTGAATATAGCCGTCCAGGGTTGTGATAAAATCGATCTCCGGCACGTGTGCTTCCTGGTTCAGGATCGCCTGATACAGATGGGCGATGCTCCACCGCTGGGGAATATTGTACTGAAACAGCTCCGTCAGTTTTTCGGACGCTTCCTCAGTAATGCTGTTGCGCCAGGTACGGAAAGGCACCAGAAGCTCTCCCTGTTTATTAAATGCCATATAGCCGTGCATCATCGCACTGAAACCGATGGCTCCGATTTTTTTCAGCGTAATCCCATACTGCGCTTTTACGTCCGCTGCCAGCTGCTGGTAGCAGTCCTGGAGACCTCCCCAGATATCCTCCAGCGTATAGGTCCAGATACCGTTTTCATATCGGTTTTCCCATTCATGCGCCCCGGACGCAACCGGTGCATTGTCCTCTCCCACCAGGACCGCTTTGATCCGGGTAGAACCAAATTCGATTCCCAGCGCAGTCTTTCCGCTTTCAATCGCTTTTGCTGCAGCATTTTTGTCCATGCTCATATTGATTTCCTCCATTTCTCTATTTCTCCGCAACGGATTCCCTGATGATCAGCTCCGGCTGGATCAGGCGTCCGACTTTGCTCTCCTCTTCCGGAACTTTCCGGATTTTTTCCAGAATCAGTTCCGCTGCCATTTCCCCCAGTTTTTCCTGGGGATGGGCGATCGTTGTCAGTCCGATCTCCCCGGCTCTTGCCATCGCAGAATTGTCATATCCGGTCACAGACACATCTTCCGGTATACGAACCCCTTCTAGGCGCAGGGCATCCATGACCTGGATCGCGATCTGGTCATTATAACAGACCACCGCATCAAACGCTCTGCCCGTCTGCAGAAACAGCTTCATCATAAGTCCCGGTTTCTGTTTCCGGTCCTCCGTATGAAACCATACCACCAGTTCCGGATCATACACGATCCCCGCCTCATTGAGAGCGCGGGTATATCCGAGATGCCTCTGCGCTCCCTGGCTGTCATCTGCCTTGAACACACCGGCAATCTTCCTGTGTCCCTTCTCGATCAGATATCTGGTAAGAAGATAACCTCCCTTACAGTCATCCATCAGAATATGCGGTTTGTCCGTCAGCTGCGGATAACTGCCCTGAATAAAAACATACGGGATTTCGTACTGATCCAGCATCCGGTAAAGATTCAGATGCCTGCACAGAATCTGGCTCTTGCTCGGCTCTATAATCAGACCGTCGATGGGCTTGTTCAAAAGCTCCTGAAGAACCTTTGCCTCATTGGTACGACTGTTTCCCGTATTTTTCAGGATGATACTGTACCCGCTGGCTGTCAGCACTCTGTCCATCCCCTGGATCAGTCTTGGAAAAATATAGTCGGAAATATAAGTCGTAACCACCGCTATGTTTTTCGAGTTATGCCTCTGTATCATCCGCTCAGAGCAGAACGTACCGCGGCCATGATACGCCGTGACATATCCCTCATTTTCCAGAATTGAGAGCGCCTTGCGCACCGTATGGCGGCTGAGTCCATACTGAACCGAAAGCTCATTTTCCGATGGAAGTTTCTCACCAGCGCGGATACGCCCCGACAGGATTTCTTCCTTCAGCTTTTCCATCAGGGTATAATATTTGGACTTTCCGCTCTCCTTTTCCATGACAGACTCCTTTCCGCGGGATTCAGCTGCATGACAGCTGCTTCTGATATCTTTCCAATTTATCAAACACTAAATCCTTATCACATTCGCACAAAATATGAGAACTATTTAGCATTTCATGTACTGAAGTATACAACTTGTACGTCCTTCCTGACAAGTTGTTTTTTAAAAAACCCCGCAGCCAAATCCCTTCGGCTGCGGGGTTTCCTTTCCGGTATCTGAATGAATCAGAATTAAACTCTGGACAGATATTCTCCGGTTCTTGTATCGATTTTGATCACATCGCCCTGGTTAACGAACAGCGGTACCTGTACCGTTGCGCCAGTCTCAACCGTTGCCGGCTTGGTAGCTCCCTGTGCAGTATCTCCCTTGAATCCCGGCTCAGTATCCGTAATCTCCAGTTCTACAAACAGAGGCGCTTCCACTGCGAATACGCTTCCGTTATAAGAACATACTTTAACCATCTCGTTCTCTTTTACAAATTTCAGAGCATCACCGATGGTATCTTCGTTCAGAGCGATCTGCTCATAGTTTTCTACATTCATAAAGTAGAACAGATCACCGTCAGAATACAGATACTGCATATCCACGCGCTCGATACGAGCCTGCGGAAATTTCTCTGTCGGACGGAATGTACGCTCTACAACACCACCATTTATAACATTTTTTAATTTGGTTCTTACAAATGCAGCGCCTTTTCCCGGTTTTACATGCTGGAACTCGAGAATCTGAACGACCTGGCCATCAATCTCCAGAGTAACGCCATTTCTAAAATCTCCTGCTGATATCATACGATATTCCTCCTTCAAATGTAACGCCACGAAAAAATACGCGGCATAAGCTTATTATATAATATAATACTTTCTCTGATTTTTCAACTGTTTTTTTGTTCCTGCGCCATTTTTTTATCCTTTTTCTTATCGGCCGTCCTGTTTTTTTCCGTTACCGACAGATTTCTTTTTTGCATAGGACGACAGAACGATCTTTTCCAGCTTCCGCTTCAGTACGATCTGGATCTCCTCCTTGGGGTGGATCGGTTTGACCAGAATCTGATAGATTCCGGAGCGTTTGGCGCCATATACGTCCGTAAAGAGCTGATCGCCGACAAATACGGCCTCATCCCTGGAGATTCCCATAACCTCGCAGGCTTTCAGGTAATTCCCGGTGGACGGCTTGTGTGCGTTGGCAATGTAAGCGGAACCAACCGCCTCCGCAAAAGGCTCCACCCGGCTCTTCCGGTTGTTGGACAGCAGGCACGTCTGAAATCCGATCCTGCGGAGCTTTTTGAAAAAGCGGATCGCCTCTTTGGTCGCCGGCGCCCCATGAGGCACCAGTGTGTTGTCAATGTCAAAGATCACTCCCCGAAAACCTTTCCGATACAGATCTTCGAAATCAATTCGGTAAGTGCTGTTCTCCCAGCGTTCCGGATAAAACCTCTCCAGGGAAAACACACCGTATTTTCTCTTTTTGCTCATAATTTCTCTCCAGAGTATTTACTTTCCATTCAGGAATGTCATCATCTCATCGTACTGCTCTTTCATCCGGTCATAGCCGTGCTGGTAAAAATTCGTAAGAACCTCATAATTCTGTTCCACACGGGATACCGGCGGAATCTGCGGGCGGATCACATATACCCTGCCCTGAAGCTCCCATTTTTCGATCAGATCCAGCGTACGGTTATAAACTCTGGCGCGGCTGATCAGTGCACGTGCCAGATTCGGATATTTCCGGTAAGCCGCCAGGTACAGTTCTTTGGTGTGGCTTTTGATCTTCTTCCGGTATCCGTAATTTCTTGTCAGTACGATCACATTTTTCTGATGCCCTGTCTTCAAAGAATGGATGATCGGAATGGAATCGGAAATTCCTCCGTCCAGATACGGCACTCCGTCCACATATACCATCGGGCTCGCCAAAGGCATACTGCTGGAAGCTCTTGCGATCGCCAGAAGACGCTCTTTGTCGCTCTTTTCCTCCATGTATTCCGCTTTTCCGGTAATGCAGTTGGTCACCACCAGCTGGCATTGAATCGAAGACGAGAAATAAGTTTCAAAATCAAAGGGAAATACCTCCCGGGGAAAACGGTCAAAAATCATATCCATATCGAACAGACTTTTGTTCCGCAGCATCTTCTTTAAATCCTTATTCAGATAGCTGTACTGCTTTTCCCGGATGATCATGCACTCCCTGGTACGGCCTTTCTGCCGGGAGACGTAATCAATGGCATTGCAGGAGCCTGCAGACACTCCCACCACATAAGGAAAATAACAGTCCTGCTCCATCAGATAGTCCAGCACGCCGGCGGTAAACACCCCTCTGGTAGCTCCGCCCTCCAGTATCAGTCCTTGTTTTTTCATTGTTATCACCATCTTTCCAATGGAAAAATTACCATAAATCTGACTTTTTTTCAAGTTTTTTCCTAGAGCGTGTTTGAAAATTGCTTTCTGCAAGATGTGCGTCACAGTTTGTGGGAAATTTGTTCCGAAATCAGGAGGCGTAGCGGGCTACGCTGACTGATTTTGGGGCGAATTTCCCGCAAAGTGGGGCGTGCAGATTGCAGGAATGAATTTTCAAACACGCTCTAAAACAGCTACCCGGCAGGGAAACCTCTGCTGCTGTACACTGTGTGACCATCAGCAACCAGCCTGTCTTTCTTCAGGCCGGTTTCCACTGCCGGGTATGTATCCGATTTTTCTTACCGATCGCTCAGAGGAATATACTGCACTGCCTCCTGAACATTCTTATAAGCCGGACGGATGATCTTATCCGTATTGATCAGCTCTTCCATACGGTGTGCACTCCATCCCACAATTCGCGCACACGCAAACATCGGCGTGTACAGCTCCAGAGGAAGATCCAGCATACTGTAAACAAAACCGCTGTAGAAATCAACGTTGGCAGCAACACCCTTGTAAATGTGCCGTTCCTCTCCGATTACCTTCGGCGCAAGCTCCGCGACATTCGCGTAGAGGCCAAACTCTTTTTCTCTATGTTTCTCTTTCGCCAGCTTCTCCACAAAGCTCTTGAACATCTCCGCTCTCGGGTCTGAAATGGAATATACCGCATGACCCATTCCATAGATCAGTCCTTTCTGATCGAACGCTTCTTTGTGCAGCAGTTTTCTCAGATAAGCAGTGACTTCGTCCTTGTCCTCCCAGTCATGCACCTGCTTTTTCATTTCATCAAACATACGCACAACCTTGATATTCGCCCCGCCGTGTTTCGGGCCTTTCAGAGATCCAAGGGCTGCGGCGATCGCCGAATACGTGTCTGTTCCTGAAGAAGATACCACGTGAGTCGTAAAGGTTGAGTTGTTTCCACCGCCGTGCTCCATGTGCAGAACCAGCGCAAGATCCAGGATCGTCGCCTCCAGTTCTGTATATTTCTTATCCGGCCGGAGCATCCGCAGGATGTTTTCCGCAGTGGAAAGCTTTTTGGACGGATTATGGATATAAAGGCTCTTCCCCTTTATGTAATGATTGTAAGCCTGGTAGCCGTACACCGACAGCATCGGGAACACGGAAATCAGCGTCATACACTGACGCAGGACATTGGGGAGACTGGTGTCATCCGCATGAGTGTCATAAGCATACAGCGTCAGAACACTTCGTGAAAGCGTATTCATCATATCGCGGCTCGGCGCCTTCATGACAACATCGCGGACAAAGTTTTTTGGCAGGGACTGCTGCGCTTTCAGAATCTCATCAAAATGAGCAAGTTCCTCCTTACTCGGCAGAGTGCCGAACAGCAGCAAATACGCAATCTCTTCGAATCCCATACGCTTTTCATTCAGAAAGCCTTTTGTAAGATCCAGAATATTGATTCCACGGTAATACAATTCACCGTCACAAGGTGTCTTTACTCCGTCAATCTCTTTGTATGCGATGATGTCGGAAATCCTTGTCAGACCCGCCAGAACTCCGACACCGTTCAGGTCACGCAGCCCGCGCTTTACTTCATACTTGCTGTACAGTTCCGCGTCCATTTTGGAATGTTCCAGACAAGTGTTTGTCAATGCTTCGATTTCCGGTGTTACTTTCATATTAAATGCCATATGCTCATTCCCCTTTCTTAATCCTTTGAGCTTTGCTCTCTCTCGACAGTTTCCTTATCGTTTTCTTCCTCCTTCTTCTCGTTTTGTATCTTGACTTCTGCAAATTTATAGGTGCGCCGGTTGACCTCCCTGCGGAGCAGCTTGTAAAACACCGAAGAAAGCGGTATAAACACAAGCATACCGATGATTCCGAAAAGACTTCCTCCCACGGTCACTGCTACCAGGGTCCATATCCCCGGCAGTCCAATGGAGCCTCCGACCACCCTTGGGTAAATCAGATTTCCTTCAATCTGCTGAACCACCAAAAAAATAATAATAAAAATCAGAGCTCTCAGCGGATTCTCGGTCAGGATCAGAAACGCGCCTACGATACACCCGATAAAAGCGCCGAAAATCGGGATCAGCGCTGTGAATCCGATAAAAACCGCTATCAACGGTGCATACGGAAATCGTCCGATGCTCAGGATTACAAAAAAAATTGTCCCGAGAATACATGCCTCCAGACATTGACCCGTCAAAAATCTGGAAAAGGTTGTGTAACATAAATGAGAAACCTCCAGAACCTCCGCAACCAGCTTTTCCGGCAGAAACGCGTACAACAGCTTTTTCAGCTGCCGGCCGTATTTTTCCTTTTTTGCCAGAAGATAGCAGGCAAACACCAGAGCGATAATTGCCTCCGCAACACTGGTGAACAACGTTCCGGCAATGGACCATACCGTATTCACCGTATCCGACATCACAGAACTGGCGCCGCTCCTTAAAAAAGTCGTCACCGTATTCAGAAGGGAGTTCCAGTCAATCTGATCCAGACTGCTCTCAAAGAACGGTTCAATCTGCTTCCAGGTTTCCGGAGAGTTCTTCAGAACTGTATGCTCCAGCCAGTCTGCCAGGATCGGCATTCCCATCTGGATATTGCTGACAAGACGTCCGCTCGCCTGCGCAAGCTGTGGAATTCCATAAGAAAAAATCAGAACAATGATCGCAATCCAGATCAGGATCGCCAGAATCATACTGACCGGACGCCGTATACGCTGCAGATGCGTATTGTTTTTTGTATATTGATTGAGGAAAATATGACGTTCCAGAAAGCTCATCATAATATTGATGGCAAAAGCCAGCGCAGCTCCAATGATGAACGGCGCAAACAGACCCAGCAGTTTGATCGCTCCGCTCCAGAGAGATTTAATATTGATTCCTGCAATGATCACCACAACGGTAAATACAATCAGAAATTCGAGGCTGCGCATTGTTTTTTTGTCCAGTTTCAATCTTTTCCACCCCTCACCCGCAGTTTTCCGCTGAAAAACAGATTAATTCCGGCAATTCATTCTTCCGGACAGAAAACGGAGAATTTCCTGCTGAAAGTTCGTTGAATATAGTATACCATTATTTTTGCGGTAAGTATACTGAATTTTTTATTAATTCTTATTACATTTCGAAGACAATCCGTATTTTTTCTTCTATTGCGTCAAATTTTCATAAATAAAAAGGGCAGCATCCCGTACAAAAAAAACCATTTTCAGGCTGTTTCTGTACCGGATACTGCCGGCCGTCCACTTATTCACACACATGATCCAATCCCTGTGCCAGAATCGTTGACACATGAGAATCTGCGAGAGAATAAAAAACCGTTTTTCCCTCCCTGCGGTATTTCACCAATTCCATCTGCTTGAGTACTCGGAGCTGATGGGAAATCGCACTCTGGCTCATGCCAAGCAGTTCCGCAATATCGCAGACACACATTTCCTGCCGCGCAAGCGCGGAAAGAATGCGGATCCTGGTTGGATCGCCAAAGGTTTTAAATAATTCCGCCATCTGGTACAGGATCTCATCCGAAGGAATCTCTTCTCTGGAAATATGCTGGTGATGATGGCATTCCGTACACACCAGGATATCTTCTCCCTGGTCTTTTTCTTTCTTCATGAAACGTGCTCCCTTCTGTCTTTTCCTTCTGCTGTATCCGCTGTCCTTTGCCCGAAGCTTTGTACAGACAGCGTTATCTCTGCCGGTAGCCGTCCAGAAATTCTCCCAGTTTTTGCACAGCGGATTCCAGAGTTCTCAGATCCGGGAGATAAACGATCCGGAAATGGTCCGGGTTGACCCAGTTAAATCCGGTTCCCTGAACCACCAGAACCTGTTTCTCCCGCAGAAAATCCAGGGCAAACTGGGCGTCATCGTGAATGTTGAACCTGGCGGTGTCCAGCTTCGGAAAGATATAGAAAGCAGCCTTGGGCTTTTTCACCGTGATGCCTGGAATTTCTTTCAGCGCCTCATAAATGTAATTTCTCTGTTCGTAGATCCGTCCGCCTGGTACAATATATTCGTTGACACTCTGATAACCTCCCAGAGCCGTCTGGACGATCGACTGTGCCGGAACGTTGGAACACAGGCGCATGTTGGAGAGCATATTGAGTCCCTCCACATACCCTTTCGCTTTATCCTTGGCTCCGCTGAGCACCATCCAGCCGATGCGGAAGCCGGCGATCATATGAGACTTGGAAAGTCCGGAAAAGGTCACGCAGAATACATCCGGAGCCAGCGACGCGATGGATGTGTGCTTCAGCCCATCCATAACCAGCCGGTCATAGATTTCATCCGAAAAGATGATCAGCTCATGCTCCCGCGCGATCCGGACAATCCCTTCCAGCACATCGTCCGGATAAAGGGCTCCGGTGGGGTTGTTTGGATTGATGATAACGATCGCCTTCGTCCGGTCGGTGATCTTCTTTTCAATATCCTGAAGGTCCGGATACCACTCGGACTCCTCGTCACAGATATAATGAACCGCTTTTCCTCCTGCCAGCGTTGCGCATGCGGTCCACAGAGGATAATCCGGCGCAGGAATCAGGATTTCATCTCCGTCATCCAGAAGCGCCTGCATCGCAAGATTGATCAGTTCACTGACACCGTTTCCCGTATAGATATCATCCATCGAAACATTCGGAATCTTCTTGTTCTGGCAGTACTGCATGATTGCCTTGCGTGCCGCAAAGATTCCTCTGGAATCCGAGTAGCCCTGAGAATCCTTTACATTGGTCATCATATCCTCGATGACCTCCTGGGGCGCGGAAAAGCCAAACGGCGCGGGATTTCCGATATTCAGCTTCAGGACACGCCTGCCCTGGGCTTCCATGCGCCCTGCTTCCTCCACAACCGGGCCCCGCACATCGTACAGTACATTGTCAAGTTTGGAAGATTTATTGAATGTTCGCATATGAAATACTCCTTCTTTCTTCGAAGGTCAGGCCAGCATCATCCTGTCATTGGCAAACTCTTCTCCGCTTGCCTGCTCAAATTTTTCCAGAAGCTGGGATACCTTGAGATTTTTCTTTTCTTCTCCGGCAACATCGTAGATCACTTTGCCGTTATGCATCATGATCAGACGGTTTCCGTGAGTGATTGCATCTTTCATATTATGCGTTACCATCATTGCTGTCAAGTGGTGTTCTTGAATAATCCTGTCAGAAATTTCTAGCACCCTTGCCGCCGTTTTCGGGTCCAGAGCTGCCGTATGCTCATCCAACAGAAGCAGCTTCGGCTTTTTCAGTGATGCCATCAGCAGCGTGATCGCCTGTCGCTGACCGCCGGAGAGAAGCCCCACCTTACTGGTCAGCCGGTCCTCCAATCCCAGATTCAGTGTACGCAGCTGCTCCTGAAAGGACTCTCTTTCCTTCTTGGTAACGCCCCACCGCAGTCCGCGGTGCTGACCTCTTCTCGCGGCGATCGCCATATTATCCTCAATGGACATAGTAGCCGCCGTTCCCGTCATCGGATCCTGGAAGACTCTTCCGAGAAAAGCGGCTCGTTTATATTCCGGAAGCCGTGTGATATCCGCTCCATCTACAATGATCTTTCCCTGGTCAACCGCGAACACTCCTGCCACCGCATTCAGCATCGTAGATTTTCCGGCGCCGTTTCCTCCGATGATCGTGACAAAATCCCCTTCGTTCAGCGTCAGATTCACACCATCCAGAGCTACTTTCTCATTGATTGTCCCCGGATTAAATGTTTTATGAATATCCTGGATTTCCAGCATGGCACTCATGATCTCACAACTCCCTTCTTTTTCAAATATTTCTGCCGCAAATACGGGATGGACAAAAAGCATGCGACAACGACTGCCGAGAACAGCTTCATATAATCCGACGGCATCTTCAGCCACAGCACCAGTCCGATGACCACATAATACAGGATCGCTCCGATGAATACGGCAAACAGCGTATAGGCAAAGGCAATCTTTCTGCCCGCACAGATTTTTTCAAACAACACCTCGCTGATAATCACCGCCGCCAGGCCAATGACGATGGCGCCGCGTCCCATATTGACATCCGCACTCCCCTGATACTGGGCATAAATACCTCCGCTGAGCCCTACCAGGCCGTTGGAGATCATCAGCGCCAGCACTTTGCAGAAATTCGTGTTGATTCCCTGCGCGCTTGCCATTTGAGGATTACAGCCAGTCGCACGGATGGATGCGCCAAGCTCTGTACCGAAAAACCAGTACAGCAGCGCGATCAAGAGGATCGCACACAGGATCATACGCAGGAAAAAGGCAATCCTCACGTCCATCTCCGCCGTTACGTAACGCAGGGATGCCACCAGTTCATACTGATCCACGTTGATTGCCTGGTTTGCCTTTCCCATAATCCCAAGGTTGATGGAATACAGGGAAATCTGGGTCAGAATACTGGCAAGGATTCCAGGAATACCCAACGCTGTATGCAGGATGCCGGTGACAAATCCTGCAGCCATGCCCGCCAGAAACGCGAACACAAGCGCCAGAACCGGATGCATGCCGCCCCGGATCAGGACGACGGCAACTGCGCCTCCGGTCACCATGGAACCGTCCACGGTAAGATCAGCAAAATCCAACAGACGATAGGTAATATATACGCCCAGCGCCATAATTCCCCAGATAATTCCCTGAGCCACATTTCCGGGGAGCGCACGGACAAACGCTGCCGGATCCAGGGAAGAAAAATATGCAAGTATCATGATCTCTCTACCTCTCCTTATTCTCTTTTTCTGTCATTTTTTCATCCGCCGATGAAAAAAGGGCTGTGGTCAAGCAATGTTTCCCGCTTAATGACAGCCCTTTCTATTTTCTGCAGCCGCAGGTGATGATTTATCCCTCGATCGCTTCATAACCTTCCGGCACAGTAATCCCCAGTGATTCGCAAAGCACCGGATTGTACATTTTGGTAACATTTGGTGCGCTCTCGATCTCCATCGTTGCCACATCTACGCCGTTAACCAGGATATCGTAAGCCATCTCACCTGCTTTGTATCCGATATCATAATAACTGATGGAAAGTGTTGCAATGCCGCATCCGGAGCAAATGCCCTGTTCGCCTGCAATGACCGGAACGCCTGCCGGTTCACAGACATTGTTGATCAGTTCCGTGTTGGACGCCATCGTATTATCCGTCGGAATATAGAGAACGTCACATTCCGCCACCGCAGTGGTAGTCACAGACTGAATCTCATTGGAGTCTGCTGCCGTATATTCTGCATAATTAATTCCATCTTCTTCCAAAGCCTCCGCAAACAGTTTTGCCTGATATTCGGAGTTTGGCTCCGCGGAACAGTAGAGGATTCCCACCTTTTCGGCATCCGGGACAAGCTCCAGAAGCATATCCTCCTGTTCGTCGATCGGCGCCAGATCACTGGTTCCGGAAATATTGGTTCCTGTGGTTCCGGTCCAGTCTGTAATATCAAGAGCGGTTCCATAATCCGTGATTGACGTGCCGAGGATCGGAATGGTATTGGTAGCCGCCGCAGAACACTGCAATGCCGTTGTTCCGTTTGCCAGGATCAGATCCACCCCCTGTGCCACAAAATCGTTGGCAATGGTCGCACAGTTGCTCTGCTCATTCTGTCCGTTGTTCACATCAAAGGTAACGTTTCCTTCGCCAAACAACTCGGTGCAGGCATCCTGAAAGCCCTGGGTCGCTTCATCCAGCGCAGCGTGCTCCAACTGCTGAAGGATACCGATCACGTAAGTGTCCTGTCCAGACCCGCTCTCCGACGAGGAACCTGAACTCACCGATGATTCCGAACTTCCGCCGGAAGCTGCGGAGTTGGAAGAACTTCCCGAGTCAGATCCACACCCAGCCAGTGCGGACGTGACCATAAGACCTGTTAACAGCAAAGATATCACTTTCTTTTTCATCGTTCTCTCTCCTTACTCGTCAACGCTACTATAACTTTAACAGTTAAAAGTGTTAATGCGTTAATTTACCTATGACTATACTACTTTTCAAAGAAACCGTCAATACTAAAAAGGAAAAACGCCGAAAAAGATGGCGGACGAAAACCGCCAGGGGCAGGTGGAACCCGTGTACGGCGGGCGGCTGCAAAGATGCGGAAGGTCATTTGGCTGTTTCTGCATCTACGCCGAACAACATACCCTTGTGCAATCCACTTTAACTGCGTTTTGAATTGCGCAATCAAAAAATCCCCGAGCGGGCAGCATATGTGTGTGCCTGCTCAGGGATTTCTATCCGTAGGAAACCAGAAAGCTGAACTGCTGTATGAAATAAGAATTTATCATCTGTAACTTTTATCTAATTCAGCATTTTTTTCAGTTCATCCAAAAACGTATTCACGTCCTTAAACTCCCGGTAAATGGACGCAAAACGTACGTATGCGACCTGATCCAGATCTTTCAGATAGTTCATGACCAGTTCTCCGATCTCGGAGCTCTGTATTTCCCGTTCTTCGCGGTTAAAGATTTCCGTCTCCACCTGGTTGACCAGGGCGGTAATCTGTTCCGCGGAGATCGGGCGCTTGTGACAGGCTCTGAGAATGCCCGTCTCGATCTTTCTTCTGTCGTACTGTTCACGGTTCTGATCCTTTTTGATCACGATCAGTGGGATCGTTTCTACTTTTTCGTAAGTGGTAAATCTCCTGCCGCATACATCACACATTCTGCGGCGGCGGATGGCATTGTTATCTTCGATCGGCCGTGAATCCACAACCCGTGTATTATCCTGATTGCAAAACGGACATCTCATTGTCTTCTCTATCCTTTCTCATTGATCACTTTCTGCTAAAACATGAACTGCAGTGTTCTTTTTATTTGTTCGATTCTCATATACTGTCAAAAACGGAGTATTTCCATGCGTGTCGTCGACCTTCGTCAGAAAGAAGTCATCAATATCTGTTCCTGCAAAAGCCTTGGCTGTCCCATCGATGTGGAATTCAACTGTTCCAGCGGTCAGATCACCGCACTGATCCTCCCCGGCCCTGCCAGATTCTGCGGAATGTTCGGCAGAGACAGCGATATCATCATCCCCTGGAACTGCATCCGACAGATTGGAGACGATATCATTCTCGTGGAACTTCCTCCAAAACCTCACAAGCCTTGAGCATCTTCTCAAAGCGTGTTTGACCATTGCTTTCTGCAACATGTTCGTCACAGTTTGCGGAGCGTGCAAGTTGTAGAAAGCAATGGTCAAACACGCCCCGTCACCAATATTCGGGCAGAAATCATTCGCGGATTCGAAAGCCGCTCTCTGTCTCCATCGGAATCTCCCTAACCCGGACATCCTCGATTTCAATGTATCTGGAATCTGCGATCATCACGACCATCCGCCGGATTTCCTCCGGATTCCCCTGGGCTTCCATCTCTACGGTGCCGTCCCAGCAGTTCCTGACCCATCCGGTCAGTCCCAGGCTTCTCGCTGCGTGCATCGCCCGGTAACGAAACCCTACCGCCTGAACTCTGCCGGAAAATATCATATGATATCTGTTTTTTTCCTGTCTCTGCATCCCCTGATGTCTCCTTTTTCTGCCTGTTCCCGACCGTTGATCGAATCACAAAGCTCCCGCATCCTCTGTATCCATGAATTTTCAAACACGCTCTAGTACCGATCAGTCCAGAAACTTTAAAATTCCCGTCAGCTCTTCCGCCACTCCATACAGACAGTCCCGGATCGTCTCATCCGGCGCTGACAGATCCGGCACCATGATCGTCCGGAGTCCTGCCCGGAACGCGGAAAGCACCCCGTTGGGCGAATCCTCCACCGCCATACAGTCTTCCGGTTTTTCACCCAGGACCCGGCACGCATGAAGATATACATCCGGCATCGGCTTTCCATGCTCCATGTCCGGCGCACAGATCACACAGGAAAAGCTGTCATACAGACCCGTCTCCGTCAATACTCTCCTCGCCTTTTCCTCTGCAGAAGCCGTCGCCACAGCTGTACGGATATTCCGCTCCTTCAGCCGGGCAAGAACTTCTTTCGCTCCCGGCTTGCATTCCGTGGGAAGACCCGCTTTGTCCATCAGTTCGATCCGGCAGCGGCGCACCTTATAATAATCAAAATCCTCTCCCAGACGCTGCTTCATCGCAGGAACCGCATATTCCGAGGCAAGACTGCGCAGAAACAGTCCATCTTCACGGGTCATGGGATAACCGCAGAGTTTTCCGGCTTTCTCCCAGTATTCCACCAGATATTTTTCCGTGTCTACCAGGGTTCCGTCCATATCGAATACGACTGCTTTAATCATAGAATCGTCCCTTCTTACATTTCTGCTACAATTTTAGCATAAAATTTACACAATATGCAATATAAATTGTATTTTTCAGCACATTCCAAGGTAACTTCCGAAACCCGTCACAATGTGTTTGAAAAATGCTTTCTGCAAAGTACACATCACAGTTTGCGTGAATTTTCAAATATGTTCAAGGAGCAGGTGAGACGCTTGTACATCTGGCGGCTTTCTTTGAGTGTATCAGTTATAAATGGAAAAACAGACGCAGGGCTACATAGCCTCTGCGTCCGCTTTGATCAATTTCATCCATTGTATCGGATGTTATTTCTGCTCTGCCTCACGTTTTTTGTCCAGGCGAACATTTCTGAAATACAGCAGCATGTCCACTGTGATCTCAAGAATATTCAGGATATAGAACGCCCATGCCAGGAAGAACAGCCAACTCTGGTCCGGATTATTGGTGTAATCGATGATTTTTCTTGCGATACCGAATACATAGCCGATCCAGATAAATACCTCAAAGAACAGGCTCTTTCCTTTTGCGGTTCTTGCCACCCATGATTTGCGGATGGAAATCGGCCAGGACAGACCGAAACACAGAATCATGGCTGCTTCCAGCAGACTGCTGATCATTTCTACATTCATTTTATAACTCCTCTTTCCTTATCCTCCGACGTAATAAACGCTCTCCTTTTACGGGAACAATTATTTCCCGTGCTTTTCCAGATAATCTTTACGTCCGATTTCGTACAGGTTGTTTCCCTCGCTGTCGATGATGACAACCAGCGGCATTTCCTCTACTTCCAGGCGGCGCAGTGCCTCGGCTCCCAGATCCTCATAGGCGATCAGTTCCGCTTTCTTGATGCACTTCGCCAGCAGCGCTCCGGCTCCGCCGATCGCGCCGAAATATACGCCGTGATATTTTTTCATCGCGTCGACAACTTCCGGAAGGCGCGCGCCTTTTCCGATCATTCCTCTCGCGCCTACGGACATCATGGTAGGCGCATAGGCATCCATTCTTCCGCTGGTGGTCGGGCCTGCGGAACCGATGACCTGACCCGGTTTTGCAGGCGTTGGTCCTACGTAGTAGATCGTCGCATCGGTGGGATCAAACGGAAGCTCCTCCCCTCTTGCCAGAGCTTCACACATACGCTTGTGTCCCGCATCACGGGAGGTATAGATCGTACCGGTCAGATATACGGTATCTCCTGCATGAAGTGTCTTTGCAAGTTCTTCTGTCAATGGAAGCTGAATATGTTTTTCCATTTAAATCACCTCCGTTTTGTGGCGGGTCACATGGCAGTTGATGTTGACTGCACATGGCATGCCTGCAATATGAGTCGGCAGTGTTTCAATGTTCAGACCGATTGCTGTGGTCTTTCCGCCAAAGCCCTGCGGTCCGATTCCCAGCTGGTTGATCTTTTCCAGCATTTCCTTCTCCAGGTCCGCATAGAACGGATCCGGATTGGAGGAATCGATCGGGCGCATCAATGCTTTCTTTGCAAGCAGCGCGCACTTATCGAAGGTTCCGCCGATTCCGACGCCGACAACCATCGGCGGGCACGGATTCGGTCCTGCGGTCTCCACAACCTCCAGGATAAAATCCTTGATTCCCTGAAGTCCCGCAGACGGCTTGAACATCCGGATCATACTCATATTTTCGCTTCCGAAGCCTTTCGGTCCCACAGTCACTTTGATCTGATCGCCCGGAACGATCTCGGTGTAGAGCATCGCCGGAGTATTGTCTCCGGTATTTCCTCTGCGCACCGGATCTTTTACAACCGATTTTCTCAGATATCCTTTGTCGTATCCTCTGCGGACACCCTCATTGACCGCCTCGGTCAGATCGCCGCCGGCAATGTGCACATCCTGGCCGATTTCCAGAAAGACACATGCCATTCCCGTATCCTGGCAGATGGGCACGGCTTCCGCGTCCGCGATCTCATAGTTCTCAATGATGTTATCGAGCACACCCTGCGCGATCTCGCCGTCCTCGCAGGCACGGCAGTTTTTGATCGCACATTTCACATCTTCCGGAAGATAGTAGTTGGCTTCGATACACAGCTTTTCGACTACTTCTGTAATCTGGCTTGCCTGAATCTCACGCATTTCTCTCTCCTGCCTTTCCTCTGTTTTTTTATTATAAATGTCTCTTTCCGGCATAATCCGGCAGAAGCTGCGGAGATACCATGCCGGTGTCCAGACCCGCTTCCTCCAGAGTTTTTGCATATTCTTTCACATGATCCAGGTTCATGGTTCCGAGGGTCACGTCTTTGGCTTTTGCAGCAGCCGCTTTTCCGGCGTCACGTCCGAACACAATGACATCCAGCAGAGAGTTGCCCATCAGACGGTTTCTGCCGTGGATTCCTCCTACAGCCTCGCCTGCTACCAGCAGGTTGCTCACCGCGTTGGTGAAACCTTCTCCGTTGATTTCCAGACCGCCGTTCTGATAATGCAGTGTCGGATATACCAGGATCGGCTCTTTTCTCATATCAATGCCGTAGTTCATGAACATACGCAGCATCGCCGGGATTCGTTTCTCGATGGTTCCTTCTCCGTGGATCATCTCGATCATCGGGGTATCCAGCCATACGGCTTTGCCCTGAGGGGTCTCCACACCTTTTTCACGGTCGGAGCACTCACGGATGATGCTTGCCGCAGATACGTCACGGGTCTCCAGCGGATGCATAAACGCCTCGCCGTCCACATTGACCAGCATAGCTCCCAGAGAACGTACTTTCTCCGTTACCAGCGCGCCGAAGATCTGAGACGGATATGCTGCTCCGGTCGGATGATACTGGATCGTATCCTGATACAGCAGAGGAGCTCCCACACGATATCCGAGCACCAGTCCGTCCGCTGTCGCGCCGTAGTGGTTGGAAGTCGGGAAGTTGTTGTAATGCAGACGTCCTGCACCGCCGGTGGCGATAATGACGGTTTTTGCTCTCGCTACCAGATATTCATCGGTCTCCATGTTCAGCAGAACCGCTCCTGCCACCTGACCCTTGTCGTCTTTGATCAGCTCTACCGCAGAAGTGAACTCTACCACCGGAATTCCGCGGTTGATCACTTCGTCACGCAGAGTACGCATGATCTCCGCGCCGGAATAATCGCGGCACGCATGCATACGTTTGCGGGAAGTTCCGCCGCCGTGTGTTGTGATCATATTTCCCTCGGCATCCTTGTCAAACATAACGCCAAGATTTTCCAGCCAGTGGATCGCATCCGGCGCTTCCATAACCAGCTTTTTCAGCAGCTCCGGACGTGCGGCAAAATGTCCGCCTCCGAAAGCATCCAGATAATGCTGTGCCGGAGAATCGTTTTCCTTGTCCGCTGCCTGGATTCCGCCCTCTGCCATCATGGTGTTGGCATCACCGATACGCAGTTTGGTAACGATCATCACGTTTGCGCCTGCTTCATGTGCCTCGATGGCTGCGGAAGAACCGGCGCCGCCGGCTCCGATGACCAGAACATCCACATCGTAATCGATCTTGTTCAGATCGATCCGCTCATTGAGGATGCGGCTGTTGGATTCCAGCAGACGGCCAAGCTCTGTCGGCACTTTCTCCCCTTTGTTCGGGCCTACTTTCAGAGTGACAAATCCATCCTCTTTGTAATCCGGATGGTACGCCGCAAGAAGGGTGTCTTTTTCCTCTGCTGTCATTCTTCTCGGCTCAGCAGCCATTCTCGCCGCTCTTGTGGCTTCTACCTTTTTGATAGATTCCTGCATTTTGGCTGTATACATGTCCTGCTCCCCTCCTTATTTCTCAATCTCACGGTTGTTGTAAAGTTCCTGCATCTCTTCGATCGGTTTCTGCATTACCTGCTCGATCAGATCATCGAATTTTCCTTCGTTGATCTCATCCACACGGTTCTGAAGATGCTCACATTTCGGTGCAATATACTTTCCTGTCAGACGTCTTGCCAGTTCTCCAACCATTGGATGGGAGATGCCTGCCGGACAGCGGGAAGCACAGATTCCGCAGCCGATGCAGTCAAAGGATTCCTCTGCACACGCCTCGAAGTCGCCTCTCTGCGCATATGCGATGTACTGCATAACATTCAGGTTCTGCGGACATCCCTTGGTACATGCGTTGCATCCGATACAGCTGTAGATTTCCGGATACAGGTCCATCATCACGCGCTGTTCCGCACGGATCTCTTCCATATTGTAAGTTCTTTTATCGATCGGATAAAACGGAAGGCTGGCAATGTACATGCCGTCTTCCACCTGAGTCTGACATGCCAGACAGGTTTTCAGTTCATTTTTTCCCTTGATCCTGTAAATGGTCGCACAGGCGCCGCAGAATCCGTGACGGCAGCCGCAGCCGCGCTTTAACTGGTAACCGGCATATTCCATGGCAGTCATAATCGTCAGGTCTCCGGGTACGGAATACTTCTTGCCGAAGATAAAAATATTTACCATTTCCTGCATTTTCTATATCCTCCAATTAATATTCGTTCGGTAACTCGTCAATTTCATCACAGCGGAACACAGGACCGTCTTTGCAGACATACTTGCTTCCGATGTTGCAGCGGCCGCATTTTCCGACTCCGCATTTCATCCGGAGCTCCAAAGTGGTGTACACCTGAGTCTTGTCAAATCCCACTTCCTGGAGTCCCTGCAGCGTGAATTTGATCATGATCGGAGGTCCGCAGATCAGCGCCACCTTGTCTGTGGACATATTCAGTTCCTTCACATAGTTCGGAACAAAGCCCACATGACCGTCCCATCCTTCCTGTTCCCGGTCGATGGTCAGATGCACATTGACATCCTTCGCATTCATCCATTTTTCCCGGATCTCCTTCAGCTGTACCAGATCATCCGCGGAACGTGAACCGTACACAATGTCTACGGTTCCGTAATTCTCACGGTTGTCCAGCACGTAGTTGATCACGGAGCGCAGCGGCGCAAGGCCGATACCGCCGGCGATAAACAGCAGGTTCTGTCCTTTCAGGACTGTCTCCACAGGGAAATGATTTCCATAAGGTCCGCGAACCAGGATCTCATCGCCTACCTCCATGTTGTGCAGGTATGTAGTCAGGACACCGCATTCCTTGATGGAAAATTCCTGATATTCTTTGTTGGTCGGGGAGGAGGTGATGGAGAACATACCCTCTCCGACACCCGGGACACAGAGCATTCCGCACTGTCCCGGCATATGATCAAAAAGCTTTGTGCCGTCCGGCTTCACGATACGGAAGGTTTTGACGTCCGGTGTTTCCTGACGGATATCCGTGATCACGCCAACCTGCGGCAGCAGCACATTTTTCTTCTCTTCGCTTCCACAATTACACATTATTTTGAGCCTCCCATACGTTTGATCACCTTGACGATGTTCAGTCCCTGCGGACATTTCTCCACACAGCGGCCGCAGCCTACGCAGGAATACATTCCGTCATTGTTTGCCGGATAATAAACCAGCTTGTGCATGAAGCGCTGACGGAATCTCTGCATCTGTGTGGTACGGTTGTTTCCGTGAGCCATCAGGGTAAAATCCGAATACATGCAGGAATCCCAGCAGCGGTATCTCTGCACGCCATGTCCGGTATTGAAATCTTTGATATCATAGCACTGACAGGTCGGGCAGGAGAACGTACAGGTTCCGCAGGCAAGACAGGCGTCAGAAAGCTCTTTCCAGCGCGGATCGTCAAATTTATCCTGTGTGGCGTTTCCATCCCAGCCTTCCAGAGACAGATGGCTGTACGGCAGCTTCTCAATGATCGTGCGGATGGCTTCCTGTTCTGCGGAAACCTTCGCTCCGTCTTCATCTGCGGCCGGTTCCAGATGTTCTTTTACCAGTTCCAGGAATTTTTCTCCCTTTTCCGTTCTGGCTTCCATGCAGTAAAGATCATCCACCGCCCACATTGCCACATCGCCTTCCGGCGCTGCCGCGTCGATGTCAAAAACTTTACAGAAACAGGATTCCTCCGGTTCATGGCAGGCGAGAGAAACTACGATGCCGTGTTCTCTTCTGGCTGCATAATAGGTATCCACAGGATCCGCCAGGAATACACGGTCCAGCACCTCAAAGCCGCGAACGTCACAAGGACGCACGCCGAAGATCACAAAATCCTGGTTCACCAGTTCCTGAGGAGTGATATTGATCTTCTTTGCATCCTTATAGCAGGAGTACAGGATCTCACTCTGCGGAAAAAACGCATCCTTCGGGGATTTCACAGTCTTTAAGGTCTCCAGATCGACCTTGGCATCCTCTGTCCAGATGCCGAAATTTGTCTTTCCGTTGTTGTCCACCGGCAGATACAGGTCCATGTTCCTGCCTACGGTCTCAAGCAGAGCGGAAAGCTGTTCTTTTCTTATCTTATACATCCCTTAACCCCTTTCCTGAACGATCGAAGGTTCAACGTCTTCTGTGGTGAAGTTGGTCAGCGGCGCACGGCTGTCGATGTCCTCGCCCGCCTGATATTCGCCGTAAAATTCATTGATATCCTTGATAAACTTCCGGTTCAGCAGATGCAGAGGGATATGTTCCGGACATACACGGGAACATTCGCCGCAGTCCGTACACCGTCCTGCCACATGGAAGGCACGGATGATATGGAACATCTGTTCCTCAAAGGTATCGCTGTTTGCCTTCTGTGCCGTATCGTAACGGTCGTTGTCAAACACACACTTGATGCAGCTGCATGCCGGGCAGACATTGCGGCAGGCATTGCAGCGGATACAGCGGGAAAGCTCGTTCTGCCAGAAAGCAAAACGCTCCTTCGGATCCATCGCCTCAAGCTTTTCCACCATTGAGAATCTTCCGTCTTTTGCCGGTTTTTCCTCGTCTGCGTTGGAAGCAAGCTCGTCATATACCATATGGCGGCCGCCCTTGCAGGCTTTGCAGCGCTCCAGGATCACGTCCTCACGGGCAAACTCTTTGTCTCCGTAGATAGCAGTTACCTTTACGGTATCGCCGTCCTCGGTGATCTCCTGGATACCCTTTGCGCCTTTTTCCTTCATCACATCCACGTCCAGGCTTCCATTGCAGCCGACGCCGATGATATAAGCCTTTTCACGGTCCACCCGGTGTTCTTTCACAAGCTGATTGAAGCTGTAGGTATCGCAGGGTTTCAGGAACACCAGGGTCTTTCCTTCCAGCTTGCTCAGGTTGATCATATATTTGCTCAGGTTTGCCCCGCAGAATCCATCGTAGACAAATTCAGAAAGGCTGTCCTCGCTTTCGAACAGCGCCGGTTCCGGATTGAAGGACATATCGCCCTTTCTCCAGCCCATCACGCGGACTACGGTGCCGTCGCTGAGCAGCTCTTTCGCGCGTCTGATCAATTCTTCTTGCATCGTAAATCCTCCAATCTGACATTTTCGCCAAGGCTGTGAATCTTCTCCACAAATTCATTCATTGTCTGGGAGAACTTCACGCCCTCCGCCGCGGATACCCACTCGACACGGGTACGTCCGTTTTCCACACCCAGATAATCCAGCATGGAAAACAGCAGCGTCATACGGCGTCTCGCATAGTAATTTCCTGTAGAATAATGGCAGTCTCCCGGATGGCATCCGCACATGATCACACCGTCCGCTCCTCTCTGGAACGCACGCAGGATAAACAGCGGATTGACACGGCAGGAGCATGGCACGCGGATGATCTTGACATCCGCCGGATAAGCCAGACGGCTGGAACCAGCCAGGTCTGCGCCTGCATAGGAGCACCAGTTACAGCAGAAAGCCACGATCAGCGGCTTGAATTCTTTCTTTTCGTTGTTTGCTTCTATCGACATATTGCATCTACCTCCGCGAGAATTTGTCGGTTGGAGAATCCTTTCAGATCCATCGCTCCGGACGGGCAGGCTACGGTACATGCACCGCATCCCTGACACAGCGCGCTGTTGACTACCGCTACGCGGCGGTTTTCACGAACACCGCCGTCCATCACCTGCTGCTCCTCATAAGAGATCGCACCGTAAGGACATACCTTCTCACAGGCGGAACATCCGTTACAGAAGAGCGGATTGGACTGAGCAGTACATGGGTTCGTCACCAGCTTGTCTTTTGCAAGGAGTCCGACAACCTTGATCGCTGCAGCACCCGCCTGGGCTACTGTCTCCGGAATATCCTTCGGTCCCTGGCAGACACCGGACAGGAAGATACCTGCAGTCGGAGATTCCACCGGACGAAGCTTCGGATGGGCTTCGGTCAGGAAGTTGTTGTTGTCGATGCTTGCGGTCAGCATGGTTGCAATCTTACGTACATCCTTGTTCGGCTCGATGGCTGTGGCAAGAACCACAAGGTCAGCTTCCATTTTTATCTGGCGGTTGTCGATCAGATCCACACCCTGGACCAGAAGACGGCCGTTTTCCGCCTCGGAAACTTTTCCTACCTGTCCCTTGATGTAGTCCACATCGTACTCTTCCACCGCACGGCGGTAAAACTCATCAAAGTTCTTGCCCGGAGTACGCACATCAATATAGAAGACATGCACATCCACATCCGGGTAGTGGTCTTTCAGCAGCATCGCCTGTTTTGCTGTATACATACAGCAGATTTTTGAACAGTAGCTCTTTCCGCGGCAGGTCACGTCACGGGAGCCGACGCACTGAATAAAGACGATATTCTTCGGATGTTCCCCATTGGAGAGACGCACCACATTTCCTCCGGTCGGTCCTGCGGCGTTCATCAGACGCTCCAGTTCCAGAGAAGTGATGACATCCTTGCTCTGATTGTAGTAATATTCATCAAACTTATCCAGATTGATGGTATCAAAACCGGTGGCAACAACGATCGCGCCGTACTCTCTGGTGATGATCTCATCCTTCTGTGTATAGTCAATGGCTCCGGCTGCGCAGACCTTGGAACAGATTCCGCACTTTCCGGTCTTGAATTTGATACATGCCTCCGTATCGATAACCGGCACGTTTGGCACTGCCTGGGCAAATGGAGTGTAGATTGCGGTTCTGGTATTCAGTCCGCGATTAAATTCATTTGGAGTCTTTTTGGACGGACACTTTTCCTGGCACAGACCGCAGCCGGTACATTTGTCCATATCCACATATCTCGCTTTTTTGCGGATATCCACAGAGAAATCACCGACAAAACCGGATACTTTCTCCACTTCACTGTATGTAAAGATATTGATCTTCTCGTGAGCGTTGACTTCTCCCATCTTCGGAGTCAGAATACAGGAAGAACAGTCCAGCGTCGGGAAGGTCTTATCCAGCTGGGACATTCTTCCGCCGATACTCGGAGTCTTCTCAACGATATCCACCTCGTAGCCTGCGTCTGCGATGTCCAGCGCGGTCTGGATTCCGGCGATTCCTCCGCCGATGACCAGAGCACGTTTCACAACACGGCTCTCATCCGGCTGCAGCGGCGCGTTCAGCATAACCTTTGCGATGGCTGCTCTTGCCAGGATCACTGCTTTTTCAGTTCCCTCTTCCACATCTTTGTGGATCCAGGAACACTGCTCACGGATGTTGGCGATCTCCACCAGATACGGGTTCAGTCCCGCTTTTTCCGCCGCCTTACGGAAAGTTCCCTCGTGCATACGCGGGGAACAGGAACAGATCACGATTCCTGTCAGATGCTCGCTCTTCACAGCATCTGCGATTTTCTGCTGTCCGGCTTCGGAACACATGTACTGGTAATCCTCCGCGTACACGACACCCGGTTCTTTTCTCACGGCTTCCACGACCCGTTTCACATCTACCGTGCCCGCGATATTTGTTCCGCAATGACAGACAAATACTCCTATTCTTTGCACTTTCTTTCTCTCCTTACTTTCTGTATTTGCGATATGCGCTTGCCAGCAGCTGCTGCGGCGTCTCTTCATCCAGAAGCGCAGGGATCTCGTCCGGAGACAGGAAGTTTTCACCCCGCTGGCGGATGACGCTGAGACGTACTGCTTCGATCACCTTGGCAGGCTTAACGTCTCTTGGACATCTTTCCACGCATGCAAAACAGGAAAGACATTTCCAGATTGATTTGGAATTCATCAGCGGCTCAATGTTGCCGTTCTGAACGTACGATACGAACTGATGGGGACGGATGTCCATCTCATTGTAGGCAGGACAGGAAGCGGAGCATCTGCCGCACTTCATACATTTTCTTGTGTCCACGCCGCTGATCTCTTTGATCCTCTGTGCCATCTTTGCCTCTGATTTCATGAATGCACCTCCTCTTTGATTCCGAGGGCCTCTGCCAGAAGCTCTGTGAAATATGTAACCGGCAAGCCTTCCTTTGTGCCGTTGTTTCTCAGATTATACATACACAACGGACATGCCGTGATCAGTTCTTCCGCTCCCTTCCATGCGGCGGAATCCATGATCTGATCTACCATATTGGCTGCCATCGGCTTGTCTTTCAGGGAAATGTAGCCGCCGCAGCACTCGTTTCTCATCGGATATACCACCGGTTCCGCACCGATCGCGCGGATGAACTCTTCGATGATCGTCGGGTTTTCCGGATCGTCGAACTGCATGGTCACGCTCGGGCGCAGCAGCATGCATCCGTAATAAGCGCCGATTTTCCGTCCTTTGAGGGGATTGACTGTCTTTTCTTTTATCTTGTCAAAGCCTACCACATCCCGCAGAACCTCAAGATAGTGAAGAACTTTCGTTTCTCCCTGGTAGGGTTCTTCGTCGGACATATAATTGTTAACCTTTGTGCGGATTTCTTCCACATTTGCCATATCGTCGTTCACGCGTTTGATTACATGATGGCAGGCGGAACAGACCGTTACCAAATCCTGTCCCTTTGCTTTTGCATCTTTCAGGGCGCGTACGCTGGAAAGCTTTGTGGCAATCTCATCGGAAGCCAGCGGATAGACAGCGCCGCAGCACTGCCATTCCGGAATCTCCTCCAATTCGAAGCCCAGCACTTTCGCACACTCACGCGCATATTTATCCAGATCTTTTGCCTTGTTTTTCAGCGTACAGCCCGGAAAATAACTGTAAGTCATGGGTTGCTCCTTTCGTTCAAACGGTTTCTTTTTCTGTTTCGTTTATGCTTCCACCTGAGCGATGAAATCTTTCAGAACTTCTGCGGAATGCTCTACAGCATCCAGCTCTTCCTGTGTCATTGTAACTTTCAGGACTCTTGAAATACCTTCGGAATTTACGACACACGGCAGACTGATCGGCGTACCTGCGATCGCACCGAAGTTTTCTTCCAGAACGTGAGAAACCGGAAGAACGGTATTCTGATCCTTCAGGATGGATTCAACAATACGAAGTACGGACATCGCGATACCGTCAAAAGTTGCTCCCTTCAAAGAGATAACGTCTGCGCCTGCAGTACGTGCCTTGGTGGCAATCTCTGCTTTTTTCTTTTCTGCTTCTTCCGGATCAGACGGAAGGAAGTGCTCTACCGCCTCACCTGCAATGTTTACGGTGCTCCATACCGGAACCTGGCTGTCGCCGTGCTCACCAAGGATGTAGCCCTGGATATCGCGGATATCCACTTTGCAGTGTCTGGACAGCAGATAACGGAAACGTGCGGTATCCAGAGAAGTTCCAGTTCCGATGACACGTCCTCTTGGCAGTCCGGTCTCTTTCTGGATCAGATACGTATTGACATCCACCGGATTGGATACCACGATGATGATCGGATTGTCTGCATATTCCATAATGCTTCTCGCGATGGATCTTGCAACACCTGTGTTGGTTTTTGCCAGATCCAGACGAGTCTGGCCTTCCTTACGCGGTACGCCTGCTGTTACAATGATGATATCTGCATCCGCACATTCGGAGTAACCTCCTTTGCGGATCTTTACCTGGCTATAGTATGCGGTGCCGTGGGAAATGTCCAGAGCAACACCTTTCGCACGGTCTTCGTTCAGGTCAATCAGTACGATTTCGCTGACCTGTGTTTTAAGCATAAGAGTGTAGCAGATGGTCTCACCTACATTGCCTGCTCCGATTACAACAATTTTGTTTCCACCTTCTGTTGAACGCATAATGAACCTCCTTGAAATAATAGACTATTGACTCAATAGACCCATTATACCATTTTGTTATTTACTTAACAAGCAGAAGTCCCGATTTCCCCGGGACTTCTGCTCTTTTTCTGCAATATTCACAATCATATTTCTTTCGGAATTTATATCTCCGTGATTCTAAACAATATTCCCATTCTTATTTCTGCTTATTTATACATTTTGCCACGTTCGATAAATAATTATTTAACACGTTATTCAAAACTAACTACCAATTCAAACACTTCAGACGCGGTACTGTAGGAAAATCAGACCAGCGAAACAGCAAGATGTTTGAAAGGGAGGGCATTGGTTTCGCATTTTCTGTCGTATTCTGCCAGAGATACCCGCACACTTTCACTGTCCGGTGTACAGGAACGGATTCCATCCGCATATTTCTGTGTCGCCTCACAGCCCTTGCCGAGCACCAGCACAACCGCGTCTTCCGGAGCTTCCTCCACCGCCCGGCGCACCGCCTCCTGACGGTTTCCCACATAGGTACATACTCTCTTTTTTCCATGAATATGACTCATGATCTCCCCTGCGATTTTCTCCGGTTCTTCCGGCCCCGGATCATCCGGAACAAGGTAAATACTGTCCGCGTATCGGTCCGATACTTCTGCAAGATCTTTTCTTCTGTTGTAGGCTTTTCCGCCCGGGCATCCAAAGATCACTGTCACAGGACGTCCCGGATATTCTTCCCGTACCGACGCAAACAGCTTTTCAAAGCTCAGACGGTTATGGGCATAATCCACCAAAACCGTTCGCTTTCCGTCCCTGCTCCGGTACTCTTCCATTCTGCCCCTGACCCTTACATTGGAAAGCCCTTCCACAATACAGTCCGCAGGTATTCCCAGAGAGAAGCAGACAGAAATTGCTGCAAGGGCATTCTCCGCGTTGAATGTTCCGCGCATTGGAATCCGGATTTCTCCTTCGTAACCGGGCATAGACAGATGAAACCGCAACTGCCTGTTTTCTGTCCGTATATGGCTTCCCCGTACCGCCGCTTCCGCACTGGTTCCAAAGGTAATAACCTGCTCCGCGCCGGAGGCCGCACGCAAGATTCTTGCCGCGTAATCCGAATCCAGATTGACGCACACGTTCCGGCAGTGAGAAAACATCTGCAGCTTCGACTGAAAATACTCTTCAAAATCCGAATGTTCCAACGGACTGATGTGATCTCTGGAAATATTCAGGAACACTCCCGTTTCCATCCGCACATTCCCGATCCGCTGCAGTTTCATTGCCTGAGAGGAAACCTCCATCGTCAGCCAGGATACCCCGACATCCACCGCCGTCCTCAGATGCCTTTGCAGATCCAGCGATTCCGGCGTTGTCAGTTTTGCCGGTTCGCGCCGAACGCCGTCATACGTCTCGATGGAACTGAAAATCGCCGACGGCTTCTCCCCTCTCCTTGCCAGCCAGGTATCCAGTACTGCCCGAACGTAATATGCCGTCGTTGTTTTTCCCTTCGTTCCGGTAATTCCCACGATCCGCATCTGATCTGCAGGATATCCGTAAAAAGCCTCCGCAAGCGCTGCCATCGCCCGCCGGATATCGCTGACCAGCAGACAGGGAATTCCTTTTCCCGCCGGATATTCCTTTTCACTGACATAGCACTTTGCTCCCCGCAGGATCGCCTCCGACAGATACGTCTCACGGAACGCTGCCCCTTTGCAGAGAAACATCGCCCCTTCCCGGATTTCCCCGGAATAGCAGGAAATCTGTGTAATCTCTCCGGCCTCTTTCTCCGTTGAAATATGATTGATCAGCAACCCCTCCCTGCGAAGGAGTTCCGCATAATTTCCGATTGTCTGTATCTTCATCTTCTGTATCCCTTCTTTTCCGTGATGTGTGTATGTTCCCTCTCTTACCATCGCCAAGGAAGAAACGGCTGTTATAAAGCAAAATCTTTTTTGCATTGCTGCGCATCCGCCGGAAAAGAAAACAGTTCCGGCTGAACCCCATTATATAGAATCCAGCCGGAACTGTATATGACTTACATTTAATAGTAAGAATTCTTCAGTTTTTTGATAGCTTTTTGATAAAATTCTGATGCTTTTCTGATGACATTTTTTCCCACAGATTACAAAAAACTTACGCCACTCCGAATTGTTTCTTCATTTTCTTCGACAGCTTCAGATATGCCGGAACCAGGAACAGATCCGCCATGATCCACGCCACCGGATTCGCAAAGCATACAGCGTTGTAACCAAGCAGCGGAACAAAGACAAATCCGACCACAGACCGTGCGATCATCTCACAGACCCCTGCAAGAATTGCCAGCTTGGAATACCCCATTCCCTGAATGGTAAAACGCACTACATTGACAAATACAACCGCCACATAAAGCGCAGAATTGATGATCAACAAACGATGCGCGTTATTGATAATCTCCATCTCGGAACTATTCACAAACAACAGACATATATTGTTTCCGAAAAAGTAGAGCACCGCAAACGCAAGGATCGAATACACTGCTCCGATCAGAACACTGGTACGAATACCCTCATCCACACGGTCCAGCTTTTTCGCTCCGACATTCTGTCCCGCGAAAGTCGCCATTGTAGAACCCAGAGCATCAAACATACAGCAGAAAAACTGTGAGATCTTCGACGCCGCCGTCACAGAGGCAACCGCCACAGAACCAAGCGAATTCACAGAAGTCTGCAGGATCACACTTCCGATCGCTGTGATGGAATACTGTAGTCCCATGGGAATACCCATCCCGCACAGCCGGAGTGCATACCGTTTCTCCAGTTTCCAGTCCTCTTTTTCAAACCGGAGGATGTCAAATTTTTTCTTCATATAAAACAGGCACAGGAGCCCGGAAATCCCCTGAGACACCACGGTCGCCACCGCTGTGCCAGCGACCCCCATCGGAAGCACCAGGAGCAGATCCAGAATAATATTCAGCACCGATGAAATACCGAGAAAAATCAGCGGAGATTTGCTGTCTCCCAGGCTCCGGATGATTGCCGAGAGCAGGTTATACAGATAAATCACCGGAATTCCCACGAAAATAATAAAGATATAACTGTACGCGCCGTCAATGATATCAGACGGCGTATCCATCCATACCAGGATCTGTCTGCACAAAATACAAGTTCCAACCGTCATCACCACCGCAAAAATCGCGGAAAGCCATGCACTGTTGGTCACATACTTGCGAAGAGCGCGATAATCCCGCGCGCCGAACATCTGCGATACCGGGATTGCAAACCCGTTGCAGACACCCATACAGAAACCTATAATCATAAAGTTGATGGATCCTGTCGATCCTACCGCCGCCAGCGCCTTCGAGCCGAGCGCACGTCCGACGATAATGGTATCCACCATACTGTAAAACTGCTGAAACAACATACCGAACAGCAGTGGAACGGCAAATCCCAGAATCAGACGAAACGGTGAACCTGTCGTTAAATCTTTTGCCGCATTTTTTCCTGCTTTACCCATCTTTTTATCCTCTTCTCTTTTGTATCCCCCTGTCCTTCCGGGAACCGAAATGTATTTTATAACAGATGGAAACAGGATTCAATAGTTTTTTTATGCTTGTTTCATGTATTATCTTGCTTTAATGTTTCACCGCCGTTTCCGGTCTCTCCATGCAAAGTTCTGTAAGACGGTCGTTCACTTCTCCCTCCCGGTCTTCATCCATCATGACAAGCAGCGTATCGCTTGCCATCAGCCGGGTGGAACCTCTCGCCAGAATCTCTTCTTTCCCCCGCTGAACCGCAACGATCAAAGAACTTTCCGGCCATCGGATCTGCGCGATGCTGCGCCCTTCCAGTTCCGATGACTGCATGATCACAAACTGCTTCAGCACCTTTCCCTGATTTTCTTTCGGCACCGTCTGTCCCTGTTTTTTCAGGATCCTCGTCAGAAGGCTCTCATAGATGGGCTCCGACCGCATCAATTCCGCCACCACAAAGGCAGTGCCGGAAACCAGCGTCAAGGTAGCAAGCTGGCTCAGAGAACCTGTCATCTCGAAAATCAGGATGATGCCCGTCAGCGGCGCACGCACGATCGCAGTAAAGTAGCCTGCCATCGCCAACAGAACAAAGTTATTGATGTACTCCAAAGGCAGCCCGAAGATCTCCGAACAACCCATGCCGAAAATTCCTCCCGTCAGACCACCCAAAACCAGCAAAGGAAAAAAGATTCCGCCGGGAGCGCCTGAGCCAAAGCTTGCCGCTGAGAAGAGAAATTTACCTGCAAGCAGAAGCAGCGCCGCACTGATTCCAAACTGATGGTCCGTGACCATCGTGATCAGGTTTCCGCCGCTGCCAAGCAGCACCGGAACCGTATAGCCGAGAACACCGGCGAGCATAAACGGAAAGATCAGCCGTGTGGTGGTATTCAGAAACTTTGCTCCCTGGTACAGAGACTGAGCTTTCAGGGTAAACCAGTTATAGAAGGCACCGAACAGCCCAAGCACAAGGCCAAGTACAAGGACCATCCAGAAATATTCCATCGGAAGGTCTCCATGGATCTGAAACTGAAAAACCGCATCCCTTCCGAGAAAAGCGGAAGCAAGGAAATCCGCCGTTACAGATGCCGTCATCACTGAGATCAAAACAGACACGGAAAAGTTCTTATGTATTTCTTCCAGCGAAAACAGGACACCCGCCAGCGGAGCGTGAAAAGCGGCCGCCAGCCCCGCGCTCGCCCCGCAGGTTAAGAGAAACTTCCCTTCTGTTTTTCCGAGGGCAAACAGCCTGGACAAGCCTTTTCCAACCATCGCGCCCAGCTGAATGGACGGTCCTTCCCTTCCAAGGGAAAGACCTCCCAGCAGGCATAAAAAACCTCCGCAGAACTTTGCCGCCAGCACTCTCCACCAGGTCTGATCCAGTTTTCCCGCCATTTCGCCCTCCAACTGAGGGATCCCGCTGCCAGAAATCATCGGTTCCCACTTCACAAGTTTTCCTACGATCACAGCGATCAGAAGCAGGACGGCAAACCACCCCGCCATTTTCCAGGGCGACCCGGCAGTAAAGTCCAGCACCGCCGACAGCCATTCACCCGCTTTCTCCAGCAGCCACCGGTAAGCCGTCACCACCAGTCCGGCTGCCGCACCGACAGCCAGTCCCTCTGCGATCAGCCTCAGTGGAAATAGATGTATCCCTCTGACCGCCTCCGACGCATTGTTTTTCATCCTGTTCACTTCCTCCTCACCTCATTCCGCCGAAAAGCCGGATTTTTTACTATTATAATACAGTTTGTTTTCACTGTCAAAAAGCCTGATCCATGTGGTTTCTTACCATCTGGACAAAAGAGTCGATCACGCCCCAGCCGTCCCGCCAGCCGATACAGATTTCATATTCCGCTTCTTTTCCCAATGAAATCTCAAGCAATCTCTCTTTTTTTTCCACAGTCAATACATGATCTGCGATCATTTTCGGGCAGAAACATCCACCCAGCCCTTCCACACACAGCTCCATCAGCAATGCAAGATTTTTTGCTTCCATACGGACGGACGGCTGTATTCCGGATCTCTTGATAAACATTCTTGCATACTTTCCCGCTATGTCCTGCTCATGCCCCAAAAGAAACGGGCATACCTCCAGCAGTTTATATTCCCTGTCTTCCCGGATTCGCCGGAGAACCTCCCCTGCCTCTTCCCCGTAAACATCATCAAATAATTGTTTTTCAACAAAAAAACCAACACGTTCCCGATAAAGCGGGACAATGTTCGTACCTGTGTAACCCGCGGAAAAATCTGAGATTCCTATATCGATGTCTCCTTTTTCCAGTTTCTGCACCAGATTTTCATTGGTGTCCTCCACAATTTTCAGTTCAATACCAGGATAAACCTTCTGAAAATCCAGGATTACGGGAAACAGAATGATCCTTCCCCGGTTGCTGGTAATTCCAATCCTCAGCATCCCTTTTTCTTCCCCATTGATCGCATCGAACGTATGGCGCATTCTCTGCACCTGCTCCTGGATCAGACGGGCATACTTCAGAAACTCTTCACCAGCATATGTAATCTTCAGAGGCACACGGCGCTCAAACAGCCTGCACCCCAGTTCCTCCTCCACAGACGCCAGATGTGCACTGAGCGTCTGCTGTGTAATATGAAGCCGTTCGGCTGCTCTGGAAATACTTTGTTCCTCCGCCACGGCAATAAGATATTCCATCGTCTGTAGATTCATCTCACTCTCTCCTGATCTGATATTATTTTATTCTCCGATTTTTTGATCGCACTCATTATTACAATTTTTCTCTGTAATAAATACCGAAAAGAACAGTTTGATTTTGTTAAATTTCGGTTATAAATTATAGGATGTATCATGAAACATGTCAAGGAGCGAAAAAATGAATCCATCAACAAACCATTCCCGATATCTTGTCTGTGAACAGAAAGGGGTCTATATACTACTTATGTGTGCTGCCGGCATGATGGGTGCCTACACGTTTAATCTGAGAGGGGGTGTCTTCTGCAATGCCCAGACAGCCAACTTTGTCATGATGGCTGTATCTTTCGGACAGAGGCAGTGGCTGGACGGATGCTATTATCTCATTCCGATCTTTGCTTATTTTTCCGGCGCATTCTTCTCTGAAATCCTTCCTTCTCCGGTGAAACGTCTGAAATTCCTGCGGTGGGACACCTATCTGATCGGCTTTGAGATTTTCATACTTCTGATTGTCGGGCTGATTCCTCTTTCCTGGCCGGATCATCTTGTGCAGATAATGATCAATTTCATCGCATCCATGCAGTACAATACCTTCCGTCAGGCAATGGGAATCCCCATGGCGACGACCTTTTGTACCAATCATCTCCGCCAGACGGGTATTGCCCTGGCAAAACTGATACAAAAAAAAGACAGAACCATGCTCCGGCGTGAAGCAGCTCACGTCGAAATGCTCCTGTCTTTCCTTATGGGAGGCATTCTGCTCACAGCAGTATGCCCGCTGATGAGAGAAAAGGCCGTCTGGCTTACTCTCATTCCATTGTCTGTAATTTTTGTCAGAATGGTTCACGCCGACCTTACCTTTGAACATGACCTGCTGAACGCAAAACCCTCCGGTCATTAGGAGGGCGTTTTCAAACACCTCTAACAAAGCTTGCTGCCGTTTGCCGTAAGTTTGAACCGGCAGCCAAGCATCTCTGCCGCCCGGCGGCACATGACCATCCGCTCCAGAAAAATCTCAAAGTAGTCCATGACTGTACACATGCTGTCGTCCAGCTCCATATCCATCTGGATAATCTTTTTGTCCGCTGAAACTCTCAGTTCTGAAGAAAGAACGGCGTAATTCACCCGGTCGTGGGCGTCAAAGCCGGAAATCTGCCGGTTTCTTACCCGGTTTCTCCGCACATCCGTCTTATCTGCAATGATCAGGGCCGCTGAGACCGCATCTACCGCAGTTCCTGTACTTTCGTCATGGTTCCCGATGGCGGAAGCCACCGTAATTGCCTCTGTCAAAGACATATTCCGTTCCTTCAACAGCTGATACGCCAGGATCGCTCCGCTGTGCGCATGATCTCTCCGGTTGATACTGTTTCCGATGTCATGCATGTATCCCGCGATTTTGCTCAGTTCGATCGTTCGTTTTCCATAGCCAAGCTTTTTCAGAATATCACCTGAGTTTTTGGCAACCTTTGCCGCATGTTTGGCGGAATGTTCTGTATACCCCAGAATCCCCAATATTTCATTTCCTTTTTCAATCAGCAGATTGATCTCCGGATCTTTCCGGATTCTGTCATAAGTTATTTTCTTCTGTATGTCTGCTTTAAGCAGAATTGTTCCCCGGTCAAATTCTTCCCGGTTTTCCTTTTCCTGCGTACTTTTTTCGCAAATTACCTCGTGAATGTCCATATCTTCCTGCCCTTTTCTATAATCTCCGGATGGCATCCGTCGCCAGTTCCGATCGTTCGCACTCCTCTGCCTTCATTGTAATCTGCCAGCACAGAGGACTTCCTTTCATATGCTCCGACGCATAGCACAGACCGTTGGTCCTCTCATCCAGGAACGGACGGTCAATCTGCGCCGGATCCCCCAACAGAATGATCTTGGTACCCTTTCCCGCTCTGGTGATGATTCCCTTGACTTGTCCCGGCGTCATATTCTGTGCCTCGTCAATGATCAGATAAGTCCTGACGATCGAACGGCCGCGGATAAAATTCATCGCCTCTGCCTGGATCAGTCCCCGTGAAAATATTTCTTCTATTTTATCCTGCAGTTCCTTTTCGTTCCGGTACCGCTCTTCCTCGTTCATATCGATCAGCTGTTCCAGATTGTCGATGACCGGACGCAGAAGGGGAGAAATTTTCTCTTTCTCATCTCCCGGCAAAAATCCGATATCCGAGTCAAACTGCGCATTGGGTCGGCAGATCAGAATTCTGCGGTACTCACCTTCCGGACGATTGACCAGTTTTTCCAGACCGACCGCCAGAGAATAAAACGTTTTGCTCGTCCCTGCCATCCCTTTGACAATCACAAGAGGCGCTTTCTCCGCCGGCTGCATCAGTGCTTCCTGCAGAAAATACTGCCCGGCGCTGCGCGGTGTGACCCCGTATGGAGCGCTCTTCCGGTACTCCAGTTTCACAATTTTCCCTCGCTCGACTCTCCCAAGCTGTGTTTTGCGGTTGGACTGGTCCGCCTGGATCACCACAAACTCGTTCTCCGTCAGTTCCGGACAAATACGCTCACCGTCGCTGTCCACGGTATAAACATCCTCCACGGGAATACCTTTCTTTTTAAATTCCCGGAACTTTTCCTCCGGGGCATAAACCTCGACACGCCCTTCATACTGTTCTTCCCTGTCCGACACCTGTTCCCGCTCAAAATCTTCCGCACGTATTCCGACGATCTGTGCTTTCAGCCGCAGGAGAATGTCCTTCGTGACTAGGATCACCTCTGTCTCACTTTTCTGGGACAATCCCAGACAGATCTTCAGGATCCGGTTGTCCATCTTTTCCTCCGGCAGTTCTTCCGGCAGACGGACGTCGACAAAATTTCTCTCAACTCTGACCATGCCGCCTCCCGGCAGTTCCACCCCTTCCAGAAGATCCCCCATCGTCCGAAACTTCTCCAGCTTCCGGATCGCCTTTCTGGCATTTTCGCCTTTTTCTCCGTCGGCTTTTTTCAGGTTGTCCAGTTCTTCCAACACAGCCAGCGGTAAAACCACCAGATTTTCTTCGAAGCACTCCAGCGCTTCCGGCGCCTGGATCAGAACATTCGTGTCAAGAACATAGGTTTTTTTCATGTATTCTCTGCCTCCTGTCTCCTACATGGTAATATCCATTTTAGCAGAGCCACGTTAATTTCTGTATGTCTCCTCTGGAAAATCTACGTTAATTTTTCTTTGCGTCCGCTCTTTTTCTCATGCTTTCTGCACCATTCGGCAAGATATTTCTCCTGTTCCCGGTCCTCGACCCGCTGAAAATAATTCTCCGATTCCCACGCGGCGATTTTCTCATCCTTCCATCCTGCAGAGTTTTCTCCCTTCTCACTGCTGCCGCGGTACCTGTCTTCCATTTGTCACTCCTCACTTCTGAGACTGCCGCAGCAGAGATTCATAAGCCGAACCTCCGCTGCGGCGTTTAAATTTCTTTCTATATTTTTATTGTATTCTTTTTTTGCCGATTTCATACACGAAAAGCCCGGGACTTCGCTTTTTTCGCAAAGCCCCGGGCTTTTCTCTTTTCTACGGTGCCATTGTTTCCTATTAGTCAGTGGTATCTTCCACTTCCGCAGCACTGTCCCTCTTTTTCAGGCGTTCAAACAGCTTCTTCAACTGGATAACAGCTGCGATCGCAAGAACAAACTCTGCAACAAACTGCGCATATGCAAGTCCATACAGCGGGAACAGCAAATTCAAGAGAAACAGAGCCGGGATTTCCAGCGCAAGCTTACGCAGCAGCGCAAAGGCGAGCGCATGTTTTCCCATTCCAACCGCCTGGAAAATGCCGACTGCCATAAAGTCCACTGCCAGAAACGGCATTGCCAGTGAGAATCCCCTCAGGAATTTCTCTCCGTATGTGATAACTTCCGGGTCTGCAATAAACAGACGTGTAACCATTCCCGGGAAAATAAAGAACAATACTGCCACAACCACCAGGAAACTCAGGGAAATCTTCATCGAAAACTGGATCGCCTTTTTCATGCGCTTGCTGTTGCCGCTCGCATAGTTGTAGCTGACCAGAGGCATGATTCCCTGGGAAAGTCCCATGGCAACCTGTGTCGGAACCGAGTTTACCTTCTGGGTAATTCCCATTGCCGCAATCGCGCTGGCGCCATAGACTGCAGTAAAATTATTCAGGATCGTCATTCCGGTAACATTCAGCAGGTTCTGGATCGCTGCCGGGATACCAACGGCAAACACCGACAGAGCAATTCTCTTCTCCAACGTAAACTTCCGTGGGGAAATGCTGATATAGGTACTTTTTCTCCTCACTGCGAGCAGGACAAAAAAATAACCGCACGCCACACAATTGGAGATAAAGGTTGCGCATCCGGCTCCCGCCGCTCCCATATCCAGTCCCCACGGGAGTACGAAAAACGGATCCAGAATGATATTCAGGATACATCCGCTCATTGTACCGATGCTGGCATGCATCGAAGCGCCCTCCGACCGCACCATATAGGCAAGAACAACATTCAGGATTGCAGGCGCTGCTCCAAGGGTAGCCGTCCAGAACATATAATCGTTTGTAGCGCCAAACGTCGTGCTGTCCGCGCCAAGCAGCGCAAGCAGCGGATTTTTAAGGACCGTACACAGGATTGAAAAGATTATACCAAAAAACAGTGCACCGTAAAATCCAAAAGCGGAACTGCGGCGCACTGTCTCATAATCCTTGCATCCCAACGACCGGCTCATAAGACTGGAGCTTCCAACACCGAACAGGTTGTTCACCGCATTAAACGCCAGCAGCACAGGTGCAGCCAGCGCAACTCCGGCATTTTCCACCGGATCGTTCAGCATTCCAACGAAATAAGTGTCAGCCAGGTTGTACAGCACCATGACCAGCGAGCTGAGCACCGTCGGAATCGCCAGAGAGGCGACCGCTTTCGGAATTGGATAGTCTTCAAATAAACGTTCTTTTTGTGTTTTTTCCATACCATTTCCCCTTTTCAGACGTACTTTAGCGAAACTACTACTATTATTATAAGCCCCCGAAAAGGGTTATGCAAACGACTTCTTTAAGGGATTATAGTATAATTTTGCGTTTTTCCCTTACAATTTGGAGATTACCTCCCATGCCTCCGGATCAAACTTCCTGTCTTTATAATAATACTGTTTGTCCTCCTCCGTGATTTCCCGGACCACTTTGCATGGATTTCCCACTGCGATGACCCAGTCGGGAATATCTTTGGTCACAACACTTCCAGCGCCGATCACGGTATTGCTGCCGATATGTACTCCCGGAAGGATCACAGTATTTCCGCCGATCCATACATTGTCGCCGATGGTTACCTCGATCCCATACTCATAAGCGGAGTTTCTGGAAACCGGATGTACCGGATGCCCCGCCGTGTAGATGGACACATTGGGAGCCATCTGGCAGTTGTCGCCGATCTTTACTTTTGCCACGTCGATGATGGTGCAGTTATAATTTGCAAAAAAGTTTTTTCCCACCTCGATGTGAGAACCATAGTCACAGTAAAATGGCGGGTTCAGAAACGCGCCCTCGGATTTTCCGAACAGCTGCTTCACCAGCTGACCGATTCTTTCGAAATCCGAGCGGTCCACCGTATTCAGTTCCTGCAGGATTCTCCTGCATACTTTCTGTTCCTCCATCACCGCTTCGTCTGAAATGTACGCCATCTGGGCGTCTCTTCTTTCAAGATTGTTCATATGCTTTCCTCCTATTTGTGTTTTATTTTTGTGATCTATGTTTTCTCTTATTTTGCTCTTTCCTGTTTGTCCTTTTTACTGTCCCTGCGATTCCTTGGTCAGGTTTCTCACCCACCGGTATTTTTTATAGTGCCGGTATACTGTCGGCAACTTTACAAATTCATCCATATTCAGCAAAAAATAGACTGCCAGCACCGGCAGCTTCCATACAAACGCCGCCAGCATTCCAATCGGCACAATGATCACCCACATGGTCACCGCATCGCAGAGCAGTCCGAATTTCGTATCCCCGCCGGCGCAGAAAATACCGGCAACCACCGTGGAATTCACCGCCTTTCCGATCAGATAATACGCGCAGATCAGCAGCATCACCCGAAGATACTCGTGCGCCTGTTCCGAAAGACTCGCCGCCAGAAGCTGCACCAGCGGGCTGCAGGCAAGCAGTATCACGCCGGAAACAGCTCCCGCCGCCACAGAAATCCTGCAGAGACGGCCGCCATATTCCCGCGCCCGCTCCAGCGTGCCCCGTCCCAGCTCTACCGCCCGGGCGATCGTCGTCGCCAGAGCGGCTCCGGCAATCTCCATCCGCGGAAATCCCAGAAATCCGAAAATCAACAGCGTATTCAACAAGAGGTTCAGCACCACAGCCGAAGAACCGTACACCGTACTCCTCATGGTTCTCCCGCTGTTCTTCATAATACAGAGATAAATCTGCGAAATACCCATGAACAGATAAGACCAGCTGACAATCCTCAGATAGGGAATTCCCAGCTGTATCAATTCCGGATCATTGGTGAAAATCCGCATCAGCAGATGCGGACAGAAAAAAGCAGCCAGGAAAAACACAAGCGAGATCACCATCGAGCCTTTCAGCGCAATGGCAAGCACCCGTTCCACCGCTTCCCGGTCGCCTTTCCCCCAATACTGAGCGGCAAGAACGGTCGTTCCAATGGTCAGCGCCGCGTAAAACAAGTTCAGCACAAACTGTACCTGCGTCGCAAGGGACACGGAAGAAAGGGAACTCTGATCCAGCATCCCCAGCATCAGCGCGTCGGAGGCACTCACCAGCGCCGTCATAAGATTCTGCAGCGCCAACGGCAGAACCAATGCGAACAGCTTTCTGTAAAATTCCTTTTTCTCTTCTTTTGTTTCTCTCATCACATCCGCTCCCCTTGTTTCTTCGCGCTCCACACGGATAACCATTCCACCGTCAGAACGGTTATTTACCCCGCAGGCATCTGCGGCCTGTGTGTTGACTTTCCATACACAATGTAATAATATTATCTGTAACGCGAAGATTCTACCAATATTTTCTCTGTTTACTATCAAAATCGTATTTTTATGAGGTTTCAGACATGATACAGACAACGGTTATGAAAGGAGATTCGGAAGTCGTACACTACGACTGTCCGGGTGTTCCCCTCTATATCAGAACCGCCCATCTGTCCAGTTATCCGGACGGACGGGCGCTCTGCCACTGGCACGATGACCTGGAGTGGATCCATATCCTCGAGGGAACCATGAATTACTACATCAACGGACAGCGCATCACACTCCGCGCCGGCGACAGCCTGATGGTGACGCCCCGCCAGATGCACTACGGCTATTCCGTCCGGCGGGAAGACGACTGCCATTTTATCTGCATTCTCCTCCATCCGGATCTGATCACCCAAAACAGGAGCCTGTCCCAGAAATATCTGCAGCCCCTCCTGGAAGACTGTCCGGCAGACTATCTCCATGTTTCCTCCGGCACAACGGACGGGAATGAAAGTGCAAATATCCTGAAAACTGCCGCAGCGCTTCATAGCGAACAGGCTCCCGGCTGGGAACTGAAAGTGATCGGGCTGCTGATCTGCCTGTTTGCAGACACGCTTCCTCTTCTGACCCCAAAGCATCCCTCCGCTTCCACTGAAGAAGCCGGCGATCTCTCCGCCCAGAGAAAAATGGTTTCCTATATTTATCGTCATTACCCGGAGAAGCTCACACTGGACGACATTGCCGCAGCAGGAAATGTGTGCCGCAGCAAATGCTGCGCGATCTTCCGTCGGTATATGCGGCAGACGCCCATCGCCTTTCTCAACGCTTACCGCCTGCAGATCAGCGGCGATCTCCTGCGCCGTTCCTCCGACAGCATTACAGAAATCGCCCTCGCCTGCGGCTTTCACCATATGAGCTATTTTTCCGAGCTTTTCAGCAAAACCTATGGATGCACGCCGCGAGAGTATCGGGCGGGCTTGAAGGGAGACGCCACACCACCAGCCTTTTGAGCAAAAACAGTTCTTTAAACATTCACACTGCTTCCAGAATTTTTACGATGGTCTCCTGCTGACGGCTGTCCGGCACAAAGTTCAGGTCAATTTTCAGAACTCTGTCACCCATACAAACGATGTATCGGTTCAATGGGAACGACGCTTCCTGCACAGAAGTTTCGTAGACCTGCTCCACCGTTCCATCCGAAAGATTCCATTCCTGTGATTCCTGCCAGCCCTGCTCGCCGCTGTAAACTTTCATCATGGAATCTCTGGTTAGCTCATACAGGAAGCCCGCCTGCACTTTCGTCAGCACATACTGCAGATAAAACGGCTCTCCTTCTTCCTCCTGCCACGACTCTTCCGGAATCTGCTCTGCCGTCAGCTGTGACAGAAAAAGGCTGCTCTGTGTATTGAGCGACTGAAAATAATCAAAAACAGGAAGTTCCTGTTCCGGCAATAAATCTTCCGCAGCCAGCGGAATCAATTTTTCTGAATTTTCCCAGTAAAACCCGTGTTGTTGAAAAGGCGCTCCAGAAGACAGGGAGCGGATCACGTACATTCCGCCAACAAATACTATTTCGAATATTGCAAAAGAGATAAAGAAATTCACCGCCACATTTTTGGAGCCGCTGGTTCCGTTCTTTCTTAACCGGTTTCTCACCTGATCCTGAATGTAATACACGATTCCGCAGGCGACTACCGTAAACCAACCGATCATTCCTGCCAATCCCTGTGAAATCAAATATATCCCGCACGCCGCAAGCGGAATGACCACCAGTGTCAGAATCAATACCATCCGGTTTCCCTTTGTAGGGGTAAACGACTGGTTCTCCGCCGCATTTTTCCTGGCTTTCCGGTACCAGAGGAAATACAGAATGAAATCAGATGCTGCATATACCGCAAGGGAAAGTCCGCAGATTCCAAGGGTACATCCCAGTCCATTGGAAAACTGTCCCGCAAAGTTTTGAAGCAGACACAGAAGAAACCATATGCCAACAATCCCTCCGACTACCCCGACAATTCCATAGTTGATCCTCATTCTCCTGAGCGCAAGGTGTGTATTCTGCACCTGGACATCCGCCTGGGTCTCCAGCGGTACCGGTTTCTCTCTTTCATTGCAGAATATTTTCATTACTCCGTATTCTGCGACAAGTTCCCATCCTGCTTCCGCACAGTATTCCTCAAATGTAATCTCCCCTTCCGACGGCGGTTCATAATATCCTCCTCCTGTAAAATAGCTGACAGCATAGTGAAGTGTCCTGGGCTCAATCCGATGATAATGCCAAAAAACACCCATCCGGTCGAGCGCCCAGCCTTTCCGCGCCATGCGCTCAAAATGTCCCTCCAGCCATGTACGGTCAAAAAAATAATACATTGCCAACTCAAGCTTTCCGTTCCTCATAGGTTTCCTTCACCTCCATATACCTCCGGTAATCCGCCGCCTGCCTGCAGATCCGCTCATATTCTGCCTGCAGAAGCTCCTTTCCACTCTCCGTGAGAAGGTAACTTCTCTTTCTTCCATCCACCTTCGTCTCCTGGATCATCCCAGCATCCGAAAACTGTTCGAGCAGATGGTACAGCGTTCCCGGTCCCACCTTTACACGCTCCTCTGTGATCTCACTAACCTTCGCCATGATATCCATTCCGCAGCACTCTTCCCGAAGACAAAGAAGAATATAAAACATCTGTTCCGTCAGCGTCTGAAACTTTGCTCTTGCCATGTTCCTCATTCCTTTTATCGAATATCGATATTCTATGTTTTCAGCATAACATCGAATATCGATAATGTCAATTTCTTTTTCACATATGCAACAATGCTCATAAAAAAAACCGCGGAACCTCTGCTCCACGGTTTTTCAAATTCGCCAAAACCCGATCACATCAGCGGCGCGAGAATTCTCAGCGCCTTCCCGCCAACTTTCTCCCACATCGGAAGCTTCTGACAGTCTTCCGTTGTGACCTGGCGGCTTTTTTCCAGCGTATTCGCAAAATCCTGTTCAATCTGACCGATCTGTGAATTGCGGTACAGGAAAACGCCGCATTCGAAATGGTGATACAGGCTCCGGTAGTCCAGATTGATCGTACCGACCACTGCCTTCTCATCGTCCGAGACAAAGACCTTTGCGTGTACAAACCCCGGCGTATACTCGTAAATCTTTACACCTGCTTCCATCAATTCTTCATAATAAGTTCTCGCAACGATGAACGCATATTTCTTGTCAGGAATATGCGGCATCAGGATCACCACCTCGACGCCCCGCCCCGCCGCGTACGTCAGCGCTCCGATCATCTCGTGATCCAGGATCAGATACGGCGTCATAATATGTACATAATTCTGGGCGGTATTCAGAATATCCAGATAGACTCTGCGTCCTATCCTCGCTTTCCGGTACGGACAGACGTCATAAGGAATAAAAAAGCCATCGGGCTTCTGATAATATTCCTGCAGCGTCTTATACTTCAGATATGTCTCCTCTTTCGTCTCGGTAATGTTCCACATTTCCAGAAACATGAACGTAAACCGTTCCACAGCATCGCCTTCCAGGCGGATCGCCGTATCCTTCCAGTGACCGAACCGGACTTCCCGGTTAATATATTCGTCTGCCAGATTCGTGCCTCCCGTATGGGCAACCCTCCCGTCGACGACCAGGATTTTCCGATGATCCCGGTTGTTGTAATGGCTGGAGAACACCGGATGGATCGGCGCATACATTTTGCAGCGGATTCCATATTTTTCCAGAACTTTCGGGTAAAACTCCGGAAGAAGAGACAAGGCACACATACCGTCATACATGACACGCACTTCCACGCCCTGCTGTACCTTCTCCTTCAGCACTTCCAGAACTTCATGCCACAGATATCCTTCTTTGATAATGAAGTATTCCATGAAAATAAACTTCTGCGCGCTCCTCAGATCCTCCATCAGCGCCTCAAACTGATCCTCACCCAGAGGATAATAGTCTGCGTGGGTTTTGTGGTAGACTGCGCAGTTTGCGTTCTTTCTCATATATTCCGCAAGTCTCCCGACCTGAACGTCTTCCCGCTCCAGCGTCTCTTTCGCCGTCTCATCTTCTTCCAGGTACTTCCTGGTAAAAACAGACAGCTTCTGAAGCCGTTCATATATTTTCCCCGCACCGGGATTGATCGTGATGTACAAATAAAAAACTGCGCCGAATACCGGAAAAATAACCATCGGCAGCATCCATACCAGACGGAACTCCGGGTTTCCGCTGCTGCTGAGCAGATGAAGGAGCACAACGACCATCAGGATCCGAAACAGCCCATACACTTCCAGGCTGTGTTCTTCCAGCGTGCGGTAAAGAAGGTATACAAACAAAAACTGTATCAGAAACGCGCCCAGGACGATCAGCGTCCTGCCGAAGATGACCATTTTTACCCCGTTCATTCCCTTTTTCTTGATATCTTTCGCTTCCATTTCCGTTCCTTTTCCTTTGCGTTTTGTTATCTAAATCGTACCATATTTTTGTACTTCTGGCAATGTCAGGAATCTTGTAACAGTTCAGCCTTACTGAACTGTTACATGCAAAATCCATTTAAAATCGCCTTCGGCGATGGGATTTTGCACTCCTGAATCACGTTCTCACGGTCTGCGCAGCATGTGCGCAGACCTGGGCTGAACTGTTACGGAATCTTCTTTCACCAGCAAGTCATGTTTATATTTTTTTGCATTTCTTCCGCGTATAAGTTAGAATAGAAGTGGTATAGTATGATACAGGAGTTTTGCTGATGAAAGAAAAAACTTACATTGCCATAGATCTGAAATCTTTTTACGCGTCTGTCGAGTGTATGGAGCGCGGCCTCGATCCGATGACTGCCAATCTTGTGGTCGCTGACCGCAGCCGCACGGAAAAAACCATATGTCTCGCCGTTTCCCCTTCCCTGAAGTCCCACGGGATTCCCGGACGGGCAAGGTTGTTTGAGGTGATCCAGAAAGTGAAGGAAGCCAACGAAAAGCGGAAGCTCCGCCTCCCTTCCCACCGATTTTCCGGAAAATCCTGCAATGCCGCTGAGCTGACGGCTCATCCGGAATTTGCCATTGACTTTCTGACAGCTCCGCCCCAGATGGCACATTATATGAAATGCAGCGCAAAAATCTATGACATTTATCTGAACTATATCGCTCCGGAAGACATCCACGTGTATTCCATCGACGAAGTGTTTATGGATGTTTCCAAATATCTGAAAACTTACGGATTGTCTGCCGAAGGTCTTGCAAAGAAGATCATCCTGGACGTGCTGAACACCACCGGCATTCCTGCCGCCGCTGGTATCGGTACCAATCTTTTTCTCTGTAAGGCGGCACTGGATATTGAGGCAAAGCATATTCCGCCGGATGAAAACGGCGTCCGCATCGCCCGTCTGGATGAATTTTCCTTCCGGCGTTCCCTTTGGAACCACCGGCCGCTGACCGATTTCTGGCGCATCGGCAAAGGTTACGCGAAAAAACTGGAAGAACACGGGCTTTTTACAATGGGGGATATTGCCAGATGCTCCCTTGGAAAGCCGGATGAATATTACAATGAGGATCTGCTTTACCGCCTTTTCGGTGTCAACGCCGAACTTCTGATCGACCATGCATGGGGCTGGGAACCCTGCACCATTGCGGACATTAAGGCATACAAACCGGAAGCCAAAAGCATCGGCGCTGGCCAGGTACTGCAATGTCCTTATTCTTATGAGAAAGCAAAACTTGTCGTTCAGGAAATGGCAGATTCTCTTTCCCTGGATCTGGTGGACAAACGCCTGGTGACCCGGCAGCTTGTTCTGACCGTCGGATATGATATTGAAAATCTGAAAGATCCAAAGCTCCGAAAACGGTATCACGGTGAGATCACCACCGACCATTATGGCCGCCAGATTCCCCGGCATGCCCACGGAACCGTAAATCTCCCCCGGCAGACGTCCTCTTCCAGCCAGATTATCACAGCGGTCACAGATTTGTACGCCCGGATCGTAAATCCGGAACTCCTGGTACGGCGGCTCACCCTGACCGCCACCCATGTTGCAGAAGAAATTCCGATGGAACAGAAAGAGACTTACGAACAGCTGAATCTTTTTACTGACTACGAACTGCTGGAACAGCAGGAGGCTCAGGAGAAGGAGAAACTGGAAAAAGAACGGAAAATGCAGGAAGCCATGCTGGAAATCAAGAAAAAATACGGAAAAAACTCTATTTTGAAGGGAATGAACCTGCAGGACGGGGCAACCGCCATCGACCGGAATCAACAGATCGGAGGACATAAAGCATGAACAAATCTTACGACGATATCATCCACCTGCCGCACCATGTTTCCGCCACACATCCCCATATGTCCATGGCTGAACGGGCGGCGCAGTTTTCTCCTTTTGCCGCGCTGACCGGTTACGAAGATGTTCTCACCGAAACAGCACGGAAAACGGAGCAAAAGATTGAACTGGACGAAACGATAAAAGAAGAGCTGGATCAGAAACTTCATCTTCTGGCGGAACATGTGCAGAATCCCCCTTCCGTATCCATCACTTACTTTCAGCCGGACGATTATAAGGAAGGGGGACAGTATGTAACCAAAACCTGCCGGATCAGAAAAATCAATTCCATGACACAAGTGATACAGACAACAGACGGATCACAGATCCCGATCTGCAGTCTCTTAAAGATCGAAAGCGACTTTTTTTAGTTTTCTGCAATCCTGCTCCTTATCGTTTATTCTTATTACATGAGGAAGGGAGATTAGACATATGATAAACAATCGAAAGTTTCTTCACGGAAATGCTCCGCAGCGATTTTATCAACAATTTTTCCCATGAATTCAAAACCCCCATCGTCTCCATCGCGGGGTTTGCAAATCTTCTCCGGTGCGGTAATCTTACGAAAGAACAGACGGAAGAATATCTTGCTATGATTGAAGAAAATTCCTCCGCCTGTCTTATATGGCGACCAATATGCTGAATCTGACAAAAGTGGAAAATCAAACGATCCTGACTGACGTTACCCGCTATAACCTCTCGGAACAGATTCGCTCCGCGGGGGATCGGTCTCGCCGTTGTAAAAAAGGTTGTGGAGCTGCATCATGGAGAAATCTCTGTCAGAAGCGAAAACAAAGCGACAACGTTTACCGTTTCTGTATGACATAGATCAGCAGGGAGACGTTTTTTCTATTCTACATCCTGAAGAGCCGCATAGTTTTCTTCCCCGGTTCGTACTTTAACGACTCTCGTTACATTATAAACAAAAATCTTTCCATCCCCGATATGTCCGGTATACAATGCTTTTTTCGCCGCTTCGATCACAGAATCGACCGAAATTTTTCCGACTACAACCTCCACTTTCACTTTGGGAAGAAGGTTGGCATCGAGTTCCACACCTCTGTATTTTTCTCCGGCTCCTTTCTGTATTCCGCATCCCATGACCTGTGTCATTGTAATTCCGGTTACTCCCAGGTTGTTCAATGCTGTCTTCAATGTATCAAACTTCGAAAGCCGGCAGATAATGCTGACCTTATGCATTCCTGTATCATATACACCATCCATACTCGTCTGCTGACGGACCACTTTGACTGCGGCATCCACCTGTCCTTTGGATGCCTTTTCATAATCATCCTCCCCCAGATCCGTGTTTTCATTGACATCCATATCCATGCCGGCCATATCATTAATCGCGAATCCTGAGTATGCGGATGCAAGCCCATGTTCGTGGATATCAAGGCCATCCAGTTCAATCTGCTCCGGCACACGCAGTCCTACTGTCTTATCAATCACTTTGAAGACGATGAACATCACCAACAACACATAGGCCGCCACACTGACTGCGCCCAATACCTGAATTCCCAGCTGTCTGAATCCACCGCCGTAAAACAAGCCGACACCTACACCGTCTCCGCCATTGCTGAACAGGCCAACTGCCAAAGTTCCCCAGATTCCATTTACCATGTGGACAGAAACCGCACCTACCGGATCATCTATCTTTGCTACATTATCAAAGAACTCCACAGCCAAAACTACCAGAACACCAGCGATCAGGCCGATGAAGAATGCTCCAACCGGAGTCACACAGTCACAGGGAGCCGTAATAGCTACCAACCCCGCAAGAGCTGCATTAAACGTAATCGACACATCCGGTTTTCCATAACGGATCCATGTAAAAATCATACCCACGACTGTGGCAACCGCCGCTGCAAGGTTTGTATTGAACATTACCAAAGATGCCAGTTCCATATCCGCATCTGTCGTCATTGCAACTGTGGATCCTCCGTTAAATCCAAACCAGCAGAACCAGAGGATAAACACACCGAGCGCCATCGCCATGATATTATGCCCGGGAATCGCTCTTGCTTTTCCGTTTTTATCGTATTTTCCGATACGCGGCCCAAGCATTGCCGCGCCAAGGCATGCGACCAGTCCTCCAACCATATGTACACAAGTGGAACCTGCAAAATCATGAAAGCCAAGTGATGAAAGCCATCCTCCTCCCCAGATCCAATGTCCGGAAATCGGATAGACAATCAAGCTGATCGCCGCACTGTAAATACAATACGCTTTGAAATTTGTCCGTTCTGCCATAGAACCGGAGACAATCGTCGCCGCTGTTGCACAGAACACCGTCTGAAAGATCGCATAGCACCATGTGGGAAGTGTGCCAAAGTCATAAGCTCCCCTGATCAGCGGATCAAACCCACCGATCCATGGACCTGTCCCTGCGAACATAATGCCAAATCCAACCAGCCAGAAGCACGGTGTGCCGATACAGAAATCCATCATATTTTTCATCAGGATATTACCTGTATTCTTTGCCCGTGTCAGTCCCGCCTCGCAGAGAGCAAAGCCCGCCTGCATAAAAAAAACCAGTATCGCTGCTATAAGCACCCAGATTACATCGGTTGCTGAATACATAAAATTTCCTCCTTTTTCACTCCGGTACAAAAAAATGCATCTCAGAGATGGTACCGCTCTCTGGATGCACGTCTTTGTACTGTAAAGGTATTGGTATGGATAAAAAGAAAAGCGCCTCGGAGATGATGCTCCAAAGCGCCTTTGCCTTTTATGGGATGAATTCTACACTCAAATATTTTTTTGTCAAGCAAAATTTTATCTTCCTTTTCCACCAAAGGAAAACTCAGGGAAAGCTCGAAGCCCCTGCCCCACTCAGACCAGACGTCCAGCCGGATCCGAAGATCATCCGCCATCTTTTTTACCAGATACAGACCCATGCCGGTTGCTTTCTTTTTCCCATCGGCCGGATCACCGGTAAAACCTTTTTCAAAAATATAGGGAAGATCGCATGTCCGTACACCCATACCGTTATCGCGGATACGAAGAATCGCTTCCGTTTCCTTTGTTTCCCAGCGCAGCGCCAGTTCCGGATCTGCGGAACTGTATTTTACGGCATTGCTCACCACCTGTCCCAGGAGAAACTGAAGCCCTCTCCGGTCTGTGAAAACTTCCGTATGGGGCACCTGGTTCTGAACCAGAAACTGTTTCTCCTCCAGAAGCAGCCGGTAATCTTCCAGAACCTCCTCCAGGCAGTCACGCAGATCCACAAACTCAAACAGATAATCTTTCCGCACGCTTTTCAGGCGGGCATAGTATAGCATCTGATTGACATACTCCTGCATCTGGTTTCGGATATAGTCGAGTTTATAATCCACGGATTCCGGCATATCACCCCTTTGATTGTCCAGCATCAGTGTCAGTAGAGACAACGGCGTCTTTATCTCATGAGCCCATGCCTCCACATATTCTTCATAGTCTTCCATGTCTGCCGCCGCTCTTGCGCATGCAAGCTGCTTTTCCCGTAAGGCTTTCCCCAACAGCCGGACGCAATCCGCTTCCGACCCGCTGACGGTTTTGACCAGGTTCTCCTCATGCCACTGGTCCGGATGTTCCAGAAAATCCCGGAACGCCACCTGCTTCTTTCGCTCCAGGCCCCCCAATACAACGGCAGCAGCTCCAAACAGAAAGACTGTGACAAGAAGCATCACCGGTGCAAGCACGGAAAAGGCACCGGAATCCGACAGCCACAGCAGGAGGGCAGAAAGTCCATCGATTCCCAGAAGGAGCACCAGCCATGGCCAATACCGGCAGACCGCTTTCCATTTATCCTTCATATCCGTGCTCCCCACTTTCCAGACGGTATCCCACTCCCCGCACCGGCAGGATCTTCTGTTTCATCCCAAGACCTGTCATCGTCTTTTTCAGCCGTGTCAAATTGACCTGCAGCGCATTCTCATCGATAAATTCCGTCGTTCCCCACAATGCCATGCACAGATCTTCCTTCGTAACCGTCCGGGAAAGGTGCGAAAGAAACGTCTCCAGCAACTTTCCCTGATTTTTCGGTAGTACCACAGAGGTATTATGGATATACAGGGTATACGTCTGCCGGTCCAGCAAAAACTCCTCCCCTTCCAGCAGATTGGAACGCCCTTCGTATCGTTTCAGAACATTCGCCACTCTGGCAAGCAGCCGTTCCTTCCGGCAGGGTTTGGTCAGATATTCATCCGCTCCAAGAGCAAGCGCCTGGAGCTCATCCCTCATCTGGTCCCTGGAAGTCAGAATAAGGACTGGAAACGCGTTTCTTCCTTTGACTTCCCGGCAAATCTGAAATCCACTGGCGCCGGGAAGATTAAGGTCAAGGATCACAAGATCCGGGGAGATTGCCTCCAACTGCTCCGCCGCCTGATGAAATTCAAGGATTTCCTCCACGTGATACCCTGCATGCCTGAGCATTCTTGACAATTCCTCACGCATCAACGGTTCATCTTCTACAACAGCGATTCTTTTCATGCAAGTTTCTCCTCTCTCCCGCACATCTTCCACATCCGGTCTTATTCTTCCCGCTCCGGTACCATCAACGTCAGAAGATACCGGCTGCTGGAACGTTTTACGGCGGCCATATAAATCCATTCTACCACACAGAGCGCGAAAATCATAGCCGCCGAAACCAGCATCATCTCTGTGACGGTCCCCTGTGTTCTTGATGATAGAATTCCGGAAAGCAGTGCCCTCACCGCAAACAGACTGTTTGCCGCGGCAACCAGCACCGGAATGCCGAAATACCACTGAACCTGCTTCTTCGCCGACTGGCATAAAGCCTCATAAGACGCGCCAAGCTTGATCAGCGTTTTATATCTACGATGTGTTTTTCTCTGGTTCATCAGAAACTGAACGCCCATCACTGTGTTGGCAACGATCAGAAAAATAACGGCAAGATAGATTGTAATGTAACTGGACGCAACCATATAGAAAAGCTGTCTTCCCATATTCTGCAGATAACTTTCATAGTGCAGACCGGTTTCATTGAGTTTCTGATTCATTTCCGATATCGCCTGCATCAGGCTGACACCATCCGTCACACTCTTATCCAGAGCAGCATCCACATAAACGTCGAAATTTCCCTGGGTGTAATAGGAAAATGCTTCGTCCGGCAGGATCAGCGCAAAAGACAGCGTAATGGAACGGTCTGTCACAAGGCTGACCGTCTGCACACTTCCGGTTAAGCGGATTGGGTTTCCATCCAGCGTCGTTTCCGGGCTGTCCGCCAGTAGATCGTTCATGATCTGAAGCCGTTCGCCGGATATAAACTCCTGATCCATGTAAATCGCCGCCTCGTTTTTCTCCAGGTCCAGATCCGGAAGCCCCGCAAGGCGCAGCAGCCGGTTATAGCCGCTCAGCGAGATCAGATGCGGGTATTCCGCATAAGAAAGAGTGTTCTGCAGGGTATCCCGTGCATCCGATTCCGGAAGTTCGGAAAGCTCTTCCATCAGACCGTCCAGTTCCAGAACATTTTCATACTCCTCCGTGGTTCTGATATAACCTACTTTCATATCAAACACATCGGAAAATTCCTTTTCCAGTTGATGCTTTTGCAGTGTTTCGATCACCTGTTCTGCCCCATAGCTCTCTTCTTCCTCGGAATGCTCCTGAAGAAAGGTATAATCCAGCACATGAGATTCCGACTTGCCATAAAAAGCCGCCACTGCCACACCTGCCCCGAAACAGCACAGCGCCGCAAGGATCAGGATGGAACTGACTGCCATGGTTTTTGACTGGCAGACCACACTCTCCTGGATCTGCCGGACATTAAATCTGTGCAGACGGCGATCCCTTTTTTCTCCTTTCAGAATCAGACCGAAAACAGAACGAAGCCCATAAAACAAGAGCAAAGTCCCCGCAAATCCCAAAAGGATCGTCAGTCCCATAATGGAAACTTTCCTCCAGGACATTCCCTGGATTGCCAGATAATAGGCACTGCCAAGACAGCAAATACCAGCCAGAAGCGCCAGCCCATAGACCACGGCGGGACGCTGTTTTTTGCTTCCTTCCGGAACCTCAGCCAAAAGTGAACCAATCTCCTGACGGCTGATCTTTGCGCTTAAAATCAGAAACGCCGCCAGCTTGATTGCCAGAAATCCCACGATGGTCAGCAACACGGCGGACAAAGACAGAGAAAACTGATGCCCGATAATGCCCAGTCCAACCAGCCTTGCAACAATCAGGCTGATCAATTCAGAAAGCAGTACAGCCGCCGGGAGACCAATTACAAGCGCAATCACGCTGCTGCTCAGATCTTCCGCAAGAAGAAGCCAGAACAGCCTGCCTCTTCGCATTCCCAGCATCAGGTACATGCCAAATTCATGCCTGCGCCGTTCCAGCTGAAACTTACTGGCAAAATAGATCAGAAAGAATAGGATGACCAGTGTCATTCCATAAAACAGCGGAATCATCGCCAGAAGCCGGTTTACCGCATCACTTTCCATCTGGCGGAGAAACTGCATGACATCCTGCTGAGACAGGGACAAAACAATGTAAAAAGCAATGATGGAAATCAGCAGGGAAGCGAAAAACAATCCGTTCTCTCTTCGGTTCCTTCTGCTGTTTCGTCGGATCAGTTCAAAGAACATTTGCACTTCCCCCTCCCAGCTGCGCCATCACGTTCAAAATCCGCCCGTAAAAATCCCGCTGGGATTCATCCGGTAGATTTCTCCGCAGTTCATGAAAAATCACTCCATCCTGGATGAAGAGGATACGTTTGCAGTAACTTGCCGCATTGGAATCATGAGTAACCATAAGGATCGTGGCGTTTTCCTCCCGGTTCAGTCCCGCCAGCTTTTCCATTAACGTTTTGGCATTCTTGGAATCCAGCGCCCCGGTCGGTTCATCGGCAAGGATCATCCCCGGATTCATGATCAGCGTCCTTGCGGCGGCAACGCGCTGTTTCTGTCCGCCGGACATCTGAGCGGGAAATTTCTCAAGGACATCCGTAATCTCCAGATACTCCGCCAGACGGGTCAGACGGCTCTGGCTCTCTTTCCCGGAAACACTGTGCAGTGACAGGGGCAGAAGGATATTTTCCCTTCCGGTCATATGATCCAGCAGTTCAAAATTCTGAAACAGATATCCGATCTTTTTCCCTCGATACTCTGCGAGTTTCTCTCCTTTCAGGGCGAGGATGTCAGCCCCCTGCATCCGGATCTTCCCTCCGGTCGGCTGGATCACCGTGGCGATACAATTCAGCAAAGTGGATTTTCCGGAACCGCTGCTTCCCATAATTCCCAGGAACTCTCCTTCCGCCGCCTGGAACGAGATCCCGTCCAGCGCCTTTGTCTGATTTCCTGGTCTTCCGTAGTATTTCTTCAATCCCTCAATTTCAAGGATTATTTTCATTTCTTATGCCTCCTTTGATCTTCTGGATTTATGATACCACACGGAAGGATTTCCGGATACTTACAGATGGTGAAAGGTTTGAGCACGAACTCTTCTGATTCCATAACCATTCAGCCAACTGAATTTGTTCTTTTCTTCTTGCCATTTGAACCGTTTTTTCATATAATGTCTACATATGTCTAATCATCAAAAAACAAAAGAAAGGATAAAACATGAGGGGATTATCGAAATTTAAAAAACTACAGGAATATTTCTTATATTTTATGCTCTATTCCATCATCGGATGGATCTATGAGGTTTTTCTGGAGGTAGTGGTCTATCGATGGGGATTTTCCAACAGAGGGGTCCTGTTTGGCCCTTACTGTGTGGTATATGGTTTTGGTGCAGTCATTCTTATTTTCTCACTGTACCGGCTGAAAACCAAAAAGATTGCCATCGGCAAGATCCCGATCACACCGGTCCTTGTATTTGTCGGCATTGTCCTGATCACCACCGTGGTCGAGCTGATCGCCAGCTATATCATGGAATTCACCAGAGGGGAATGGCTGTGGGACTACACCCGGTTTTCCTTCAATTTCGAGGGACGGATCGCATTAAATCCAAGTATCCGCTTCGGTATCGGCGGAATGATCTTTTTATACCTTCTGCAGCCATTGTTTTATAAGGCGGCAGAAAAACTTGGAGAAAAGAAAGTGTCTGTAATTTCTTCCGTACTTGCTCTGATCCTGATCGTGGATTGTATCTATACATTTCTTATAAAATCAATCTAAAGTATGCAGATTACAGAAATGAATTGTAACAATGAATTTTCAAACACGCTCTAATACAGAACACCTGGAAGGTTCCGCTACGAAACGTTCCAGGTGTTCTGCTGTTCATGATGAAATTTTATCTTTCCGCATTCATATGCTCCGCGTTACTGTTTCGTCTTTTAATCGATCGACACCAGTTCATAGCTTCTGTTCCCCAGCCCGATCTCTTCTCCATGTGCCAATACAAGCTCAGCATTTCTGGATTCCATACGATCCACAAGGTTTCATTTTCAGTATAAATCATTTGCTGTTTTATCAGAAGTTCCATTTTGTTAAGCAGTATATACCTTAACATTTATACAGTCTTATATTTCTGCATTACTCATTTGTTCAAGGTCATCTTTTTTCCATGGACCACGATCATGAAGTGATGCGATACGGACTGCCGCAGCCATTCCTCCGTCACCATAGGTTGGATGTTCCATAAATGCAATGGATTCTTGACTCAGCTCCTGTTCTGCTTTTATCGCATGCATCATTTCACTTTCCCAGCCATAAAGCCTCGCGACAGATGAAGCTTCGGTTCCCAGGATTGCATCCATAACATAATTTTGATAAGAAGTCATATGCTTTTCAATCATAAAACGCATAAGCTCCAGTCGTTTTGCCATGCTTGTTACATTTGATGAAGCGGGCGCAGTGCGATAATCGATCAGCGGACTTTCAACAATTCCAATATAACCCTCCGGCATAGTTTCCAACATGCTCAAAAAGAATTCCCAGTCTTCAAAACCGGAACGCATGGATTCATCATAACCTCCACATTGTTCCCATACCGCGCGCCGAAGGATATGGGTTGCCGGGCAGCAATTCCGTGCAAGAAATGCCGACAGACTGCCTCCACTCGGACAAACAATGGCATCGAGAACTCCGAAAGTGTGCATCCAGGAAGATGCCGCAATCATAGATGGATGATCACGCAGCATCTGACTAACCTGTTCAATATACATAGGCTCCAGCTTATCATCTCCATCAAGAATCAGAACCATCGGTGCCTGTGTTCTCCGAATCCCTGTATTTCTCGCTGCCGACACCCCGCCGTTTGGCTGGTACACAATCGTTACCTCAACGGATCTGTCATCGTCAGACTCAATACGCTTCAAAACCTTAAGAGAATCCTCATCCGTTGACCCGTCATCCACAATAATAATCCTTGCCGGCGGAGTTGTCTGGCGGCATAAAGAATCCACCGCTTCAAGAATCATAGTTCCCTGATTAAAACTGGTAACAACCGCCTCCACATCTTTGGCGTAAAAATGTTTATCATTATTCCTCTCCATTACCAACCCTCCATGAAACTGAATTTTCAAACATCTTCTGAATTCATCATACCATAAACTTCCATTATTTTGAATAATTCTTGCATTTGCAGCTCTTGATATTTTTCATGTACAGTAAAAGCTATGTACTTTTGTGTTGACCAAAAATTGACTTTTCTATGCTATAAATTTTGTTATAACCCGACTTTGCCACTTTATAGAAAACGAATCTCCCAGAAATGTCGTATTCATCAG
>ERZ1643247.263-NODE-263-length-67289-cov-6.295416_pt1 | contig 67289 bp, 46 predicted proteins | sample MGYA00579264_ERZ1643247 | MGnify/ENA primary metagenome ERZ1643247 (study PRJEB29033, sample SAMEA4952262) | chicken gut metagenome | biome: Broiler Chicken; feature: Gastrointestinal Tract; material: Caecum | place: Ireland | collected 2018 | study: Broiler... | reverse complement strand
TAAACCGGGTGTACACGGAATGGTACAGAAACCAGGGATATGATTTTACCATCACATCCTCCACTGCCTATGATCAGAAATGGATAGACGGAAAGACTATTTATGAGAGTATCAATCTGGTAGTGGACGACATTTTTAACGCTTATCTCTCACGGCCGGACGTGAGCCAGCCGATTCTGGCGCAGTATTGTGACGGACGCCGGGTGACCTGCCCGAATCAGCTCAGCCAGTGGGGCTCCAAGAGTCTCGGAGATGACGGATTGTCGGCGGAGGAGATTCTTCAATATTATTATGGAAGTGATATTTATATCAACACTGCAGACATGATATCGGGGGTTCCGGCCTCCTGGCCGGGATACACGCTGACGGTGGGCTCATCCGGGGAGAAAGTCCGTCAGATGCAGATGCAGCTCAACCGGATTGCTGAGGATTACCCCGCCATGCCGACTATCCGGGCGGACGGTATCTTTGGTTCAGCCACGAAGAACGCTGTGGAGACATTCCAGCGGATCTTCAATCTGCCGGTGACCGGGCAGGTGGATTTTGCCACCTGGTATAAGATCAGTCAGATTTATGTGGGCGTCAGCCGGATCGCAGAGTTAAACTGACAGCGTTTTTGAAGGATTAAAAAAAATAATTGCAGAAAATGGTGCGCTGGCTTTTGTGGAGAAAGCGGCGCACCATCCTGTTTTGTGGAAATATACCGTCTGTTTGCCCCGTAATAGGCGAAAAACAGACGTTTTCCGACGGAAAGTGTCGGAACGTAATTTAATATACATGAAAGTGCTTTTCAGACTGTAAAAAAGAAAACGATAGTTAAAAAAATAAAAAATTCATATTTCTGCCCTTGTATTTAAGGATGATATATGTTAGAATTTTAGCAATTTAAGCAATGATACGGTGGCGTAGTGCGAATGCCGGTTCACACCGGACTTTTTCAGGACAATGTGAACTGAGAGACACGGTGTGCAGATGTAAAATGACGCAGTTTAGAAAAGATACGCTCCCGGCGCTGGCGGGCCGATGCCTGATTCGATGTTTTGAAGCCGGGGGTTCCCGTCTTTTTTTTTGCGCACAGCACAAAAAAGCCGGTCATTGTGCGAATTACTCTCATTTTGTAAATAACCGGTGTATTGATTTGCTGTTTCCGGCGTATGAATAGCTGGAGAGAAAGCGTCAGCGCACCAACAATGTTCTAATATAGAAAGGAACGAGACATCATGAAAGCATTTCTTATCTTGGAAGATGGAACGGTGTTAACAGGAGAAAGCTTTGGCGCCGAGAAGGAAGTCATCAGTGAAATCGTTTTTAACACATCCATGACAGGGTATCTTGAGATCCTGACGGACCCGTCTTATGCAGGACAGTCCGTGGTGATGACCTATCCCCTGATCGGTAATTACGGTATCTGTACGGAGGACATGGAGTCCGTGCATCCCTGGACCAGCGGCCTCATTGTGAGAGAGTATTCTACACTGGCCAGCAATTTCCGTAATGAGACGACACTCGATACATTTTTAAAGAAATACGATATTCCCGGAATCGCCGGAGTGGACACCAGATATCTCACAAAGATTTCCAGAGAGCACGGTGTCATGAACGGGCTTATAACTACCAGAGAAGATTTTGACCTTGAAAAGGAGCTGGAGCGAATCAGAGCCTACAAAGTACAAGGCGTTGTCCGGGAAGTCTCATGTAAGGAGAAGAGAGTGCTGCCGGGAGATGGATTCAAGGTTGCGCTGATGGATTACGGTGCAAAATACAATATCGAGAAGTCCTTAAACCGGCTGGGATGTCAGGTTACCGTATATCCGGCTTACACAAAGGCAGAAGAAGTTCTGGCGGACGAGCCGGACGGCATCATGCTGTCCAACGGGCCGGGAGATCCAAAAGAATGTGTGGAGATCATAGAAGAACTTAAAAAACTTTTTGCCACAGATGTTCCGATTTTCGGTATTTGTCTCGGTCATCAGCTCATGGCTCTTGCCAACGGGGCAGATACGAAGAAAATGCGCTACGGACACCGGGGAGCAAACCATCCGGTGAAGGATTTAAAGACCGGAAAGGTGTACATTTCCTCACAGAACCACGGATATGTGGTCATGGAAGACACCCTGAACCGAGATGTGGCAGAGGTGAGCTTTATTAATGTCAACGACGGCACTCTGGAAGGTGTGCACTATCTGGGCAAAAATGTCATGACAGTGCAGTTCCATCCGGAAGCCTGCCCGGGACCGAACGATTCCGAGTTCCTGTTTAAAGAGTTTATGAATATGATGGAGGTAGCGAAAGATGCCTAGAAATGCCAGTATAAAAAAAGTACTTGTCATCGGTTCCGGTCCGATCGTCATCGGACAGGCCGCAGAGTTTGACTACGCGGGAACCCAGGCATGCCGTTCCTTAAAGGAAGAAGGCATCCATGTGGTTCTGGTCAACTCCAACCCGGCGACCATCATGACAGATAAAGATATTGCCGACGAAGTATACATTGAACCGCTGACGCCGGAAGTGATCAAGAAGCTTATCCTGAAGGTATCTCCGGACAGCCTTCTGCCGACCCTCGGCGGACAGGCAGCCTTGAATATCGCCATGGAACTTGATGAGAGTGGTTTCCTGCGGGAGCATAAGGTGAAGCTTATCGGAACCACAGGAAAGACTATCCGGAAGGCGGAAGACAGAGAGGCATTCAAGGAGACCATGGAGAAGATCGGCGAGCCGATCGCGCCGAGTCAGATCGTCACCAACGTGGAAGATGGTCTTGCTTACGCAAAGGAGATCGGTTATCCGGTTGTACTGCGTCCGGCATACACTCTGGGCGGCAGCGGCGGCGGTATCGCCAATAATGAAGAAGAGTTCGTGGAGATTATCCAGAACGGTCTTCGTTTAAGCCGTGTGGGACAGGTGCTCGTGGAGCGCTGCATCGCCGGCTGGAAAGAGATTGAGTACGAGGTAATGCGGGACGGAAACGGCACCTGTATCACCATCTGTAATATGGAAAACATTGACCCGGTGGGCGTGCATACTGGCGACAGTATCGTAGTGGCGCCGTCTCAGACCCTCGGGGATAAAGAGTACCAGATGCTCCGTAACTCCGCCCTGAATATCATTTCCGAGCTGGGAGTGGAAGGCGGATGTAACGTACAGTTCGCTCTGCATCCGGAGAGCTTTGAGTACTGTGTTATCGAGGTTAATCCTCGTGTCAGCCGTTCTTCCGCGCTGGCGTCTAAGGCTACCGGTTATCCGATCGCCAAGGTTACCGCCAAGATTGCTCTGGGATACAACCTGGATGAGATCAAGAACGCAGTCACAGGAAAGACCTATGCCAGCTTTGAGCCGGCCCTTGACTACTGCGTTGTGAAGGTGCCGCGTCTTCCGTTCGATAAATTTATCTCCGCATCCCGTCATCTGACTACCCAGATGAAGGCAACGGGCGAGGTTATGAGTATCTGCACTAATTTCGAGGGCGCGCTCATGAAGGCGCTCCGTTCTTTGGAGCAGCATGTGGACAGCCTGATGCACGGCGACTTTGATAAATTAAGCGATAAAGAGCTGACAGAGCACCTGCACATCGTGGATGACCTGCGCATTTACTGCATTGCGGAGGCACTGAGAAGAAAGATGGACCCGGCGATGATTCATGACATTACCATGATCGACCGCTGGTTCATTGATAAATTTAATAATATTGTTGAGATGGAAGCTGCTTTGAAAAACTGTGGAGGAGACCCGGACGAAGCTCTTCTTAGAGAAGCGAAGCGGATGGAATTCCCGGATACCGTTATCGGACAGCTCATCGGCAAGGATGAGGCGTACGTGAAGGATTTGCGCCGTCAGATGGATATCCGTCCTGCCTATAAGGTGGTGGATACCTGCGCGGCAGAGTTCGACGCAGAGACGCCGTACTACTATTCCTGTTTCGGCAGCTTCAATGAAGTGGAGGAGACCAGCGACAAGAAGAAGATCATGGTTCTCGGCTCCGGCCCGATCCGTATCGGACAGGGTATCGAGTTCGACTACTGTTCCGTACACAGTGTGTGGGCGTTTAAAGAGATGGGCTACGAGACCATCATCGTCAACAACAATCCGGAGACCGTCAGCACCGACTTTGACATCGCGGATAAACTGTACTTTGAGCCATTGACCGAGGAAGATGTAGAGCATATCGTAGAACTGGAGAAGCCAGACGGCGCTGTAGTACAGTTCGGCGGACAGACAGCCATCAAGCTGACAGAGAAATTAAACAAAATCGGCGTGCCGATCTTAGGTACCAGCGCAGAAAATGTAGATGCTGCCGAGGACAGAGAGCTTTTCGATCAGATTCTTGAAGAATGCTGTATCCCGAGACCAAAGGGAGACACGGTATTTACCAAGGAAGAAGCTCTTCGGGTGGCAAATGAGCTGGGATATCCGGTTCTGATTCGTCCGTCCTACGTGCTGGGCGGTCAGGGTATGCAGATTGCCGTTGCCGACAAGGATATCGTGGAATTTATGGACATCATCCAGCGTTACGCGCAGGAACATCCGATTCTCATTGACAAATATCTCATGGGTAAGGAAGTGGAAGTTGACGCGGTCTGTGACGGCGAGGATATCCTGATTCCTGGTATCATGCAGCATGTGGAGAGAGCCGGTATCCATTCCGGAGACAGTATTTCCGTGTATCCGGCAAGAGACCTTTCACCTAAGATCAAAAAAGTTATCGCCCATTATACGAGACTGCTGGCAAGAGCGCTCCATGTGGTCGGACTTATCAACATTCAGTTCATTGTATATCAGGATGAAGTGTATGTGATTGAAGTAAATCCTCGTTCTTCAAGAACGGTACCGTATATCAGCAAGGTGACAGGAATCCCGATCGTGGATCTGGCTACCAAAGTCATGACTGGACAGAAATTGAAAGATCTGGGATACGAGCCGGGACTGGCTCCGGAATCCCCATACTGGGCCATCAAGATGCCGGTATTCTCCTTTGAGAAGATCCGTGGCGCAGACGTAAGCCTCGGACCGGAGATGAAGTCCACCGGAGAATGTCTGGGCATTTCCAGAAACTATGAGGAGGCTCTTTATAAAGCTTTCCTGGGCGCAGGTATCAACCTGCCGAAGCATAAAAAGATGATCATGACCGTGAAAGACTCCGATAAGCTGGAGGCCGTGGAAGTGGGACGCAGATTTGCCGCCTTAGGTTATGAAATCTACGCCACAAGAAGCACCTGCAAATGCTTAAAGGACAATGGAGTACCTGCAAAACGTGTCAATAAGATAGAAGAAAACCGTCCGAATCTGCTGGATCTGATTCTCGGACATCAGATTGATCTGATTCTTGATACGCCGTCTCAGGGTATCGAGAGAAGCAAGGATGGTTTCATCATCCGTCGTCATGCGGTGGAGACCGGAGTCACCTGTCTGACTTCCATCGACACTGCCAACGCGCTGCTCACCAGTCTGGAATCTGACTGCAGAGATGATTTGTCTCTGGTGGATGTGGCACGTATCGACAAGGAGATAGAGGAAGAGCATAGAAAATAAATGTAATCCGCAAATATGGAGGATGGACATGAAAAAGTATACGAAACAGGATATTATACAGCTCGTGGAAGAAAATGACGTTCAGTTCATACGTCTGCAGTTTACCGATGTGTTCGGTGCGCTGAAAAATGTAGCAATCCCTGCCAGCCAGCTGGAACGTGCTCTTGATAATAAATGTATGTTTGACGGATCTTCCATCGAAGGATTTGTGAGGATTGAAGAATCCGATATGTACCTGTATCCGGATTTAAATACCTTCGAGATCCTTCCGTGGCGGCCGCAGCACGGGCGGGTGGCACGGTTTATGTGTGATGTGTACCGTCCGGAGGGGATTCCTTTTGAGGGCGACAGCCGTTACATTTTAAAAAAGGTACTGGAAAAGGCCGCGGAGATGGGATACACCTTTGATGTGGGACCTGAGTGCGAATTTTTCCTGTTCCATACCGATGACAACGGACAGCCAACGGTCATCACCCATGAAAAAGCCGGATATTTCGATGTGACTCCGCTGGATCTGGGAGAAAATGCAAGACGGGACATTATTCTTAATCTGGAGCAGATGGGATTTGAGATTGAGGCGTCTCATCATGAAGTGGCTCCGGCACAGCACGAAATAGACTTTAAATATGATAATGCTCTTGCCACTGCCGATAAGATCATGACATTTAAGATGACGGTAAAGACCATCGCAAAACGCCATGGCCTGCACGCCACATTTATGCCGAAACCGATTCAGAATGTGGACGGTTCCGGCATGCATATCAATATGTCGCTGGAAAAAGACGGAAAGAACATTTTCTTTGATAAAAATGATCCGGAGGGACTGAGTGCAGACTGTTATCATTTCGTGGCAGGGCTCATGCAGCATGTGCGCGGCATGACCTGTATCTGCAATCCTCTGGTGAATTCCTATAAACGTCTGGTGCCGGGATATGAGGCTCCGGTGAGCATTGCCTGGTCTGCCATGAACCGGAGTCCGCTGATCCGGATTCCGGCTGCGCGAGGAGCGGGAACCCGGGTGGAATTCCGAAGCCCGGACGGCGCGTCCAACCCATATCTTGTGATGGCTCTGTGTCTGGCAGCCGGCCTTGACGGTATCAAAAATAAACTGATGCCGCCGAAGCAGGTAGGACGCAACATGTATATGCTCACGGAAGAGCAGCTTCGCAGCATGAAAATCGGAGAACTTCCAAGGACACTGGGCGAGGCGTGCGCCGCTTTTGAGGAAGATTTGTTCCTGCAGAATATTCTCGGCCCGCACATTGCCGGAAAGTTCCTGGAAGCGAAAAAGAGAGAATGGAACGAATATTGTGAACATGTTTCACAATGGGAGATCGACGAGTATCTGTATAAATTTTGATCCCCGGATGTTAATGGCTGCAGGTGAAAGAATTGATAAATATAATTGTTGTTTTCCCGAAAAAAGAAGTTGCGTTAAAAATTAAAAATATTCTTGTCAAAAACGGATATGATGTGGCAGCCGTCTGTCTGACCGGAGCCCGCGCCATGGAAGCGGTGGAACGACTGGAGGCGGGGGTTATCGTCTCCGGTATCCGGTTTGTGGACATGGTGTACCATGAACTGAGGGAATACCTTCCCGATTATTTTGAGATGGTCGTAGTCGCCAGACGGGAGCAGTGGCAGGAATATGGAGATGATGATGTGAATTGGCTTCCATTGCCCATGAAAGGGTTCGATCTGGTAGATCTGGTGGCAGAGCTTCAGGGAGAGATTGCCCGCCGTATCAAAAAAGACAGGACGAAACCCAAAACCCGGACTGCAGCGGAACAAAAGATCATCAGTCAGGCAAAAGAGCTGCTCATGGAGAAAAACGGCTGCACCGAAGAAGAGGCGCACCGGTATCTTCAGAAACAGAGTATGGACAGCGGCACTAACCTGGTGGAGACTGCCCATATGGTGCTGGATATGTTTTAGAGATGCGAAAGGAGAAGGCGATGAAGTTTACGAAAATGCACGGAATCGGCAACGATTACGTTTACATTAATTGTTTTGAAGAGGAAGTAAAGAATCCGGAAGCGCTGGCGAAGTTTGTCAGCAACAGGAATTTTGGCGTGGGTTCCGATGGACTTATCCTTATCCGCCCGTCCGACAAAGCGGATTTTCGGATGGAAATATATAATTCCGACGGGTCTCAGGCGGAAATGTGCGGAAACGGGATCCGCTGTGTGGGGAAATATGTCTATGACCATGGCCTGACAGATCAGACGGAGATTACGGTGGATACGCTGGGAGGAATCAAGCATCTCAAACTTACAGTGGAAGATGGGAAGGTTTCTCTGGTGCGCGTCAACATGGGAGAGCCGGTCTTTGATCCGGAAAAGATTCCGGTGCGCTATAAAGAAAATCCCGTGGTAAATGTGCCGATCGAAGTCAACGGCAGAGAGTATCATATTACCTGCGTGTCCATGGGAAACCCGCATGCAGTGGTTTTTCTGAATAACAGTGTGAAAGATCTGGATATCCGCATGATCGGTCCGTGTTTTGAGAATCATACCCGTTTTCCAAAACGAATCAATACGGAGTTTGTGGAGGTCATTGACAGAAAAAATGTGAATATGCGCGTGTGGGAGAGAGGCTCCGAGGAGACCCTTGCCTGCGGAACCGGCGCCTGTGCAGTGACGGTGGCCTGCGTTCTCAACGACAAAACAGATAATCAGATTACTGTACATTTGCTGGGCGGCGATCTGCAGATTGAATGGGACAGGGAGTCCAATCAGGTATATATGACCGGACCTGCCACACAGGTGTTTGACGGCGAACTTTACGAGTATCCGGAAGAATAGAAGGAATGCCGGGAGTTTGCCGGCACACAGGCAGACACCCGGATAGATATAAACAGCATCAGGCAATCAGCCGGAGAGGAGACAAAAATGTTTAAAATCAATGATAATTATTTAAAATTACCGGGCAGCTATCTTTTTTCCAATATCGCAAAGAAAGTGGAGGCATACAGCCAGGCGCATCCGGACAAAGAAATTATCCGTCTGGGTATCGGAGACGTGACGCAGCCGCTGGCGCCGAAGATTATCGAAACCCTCCATGAAGCTGTGGATGAGATGGCGCATGAGGAGACTTTCCATGGATACGCACCGGATCTGGGATATGCGTTTTTGAGAGATACCATCGCTCAGAGTGATTATAAAGACAGGGGCTGCGATATCAGCGCCGATGAGATTTTTGTCAGCGACGGCGCAAAATGTGACTCTGGAAATATTCAGGAGATTTTCAGTGTGGACAACAAGATCGCGGTCTGCGATCCGGTCTACCCGGTTTATGTGGATTCCAATGTTATGGCGGGCAGAACAGGAACCTATGATCCTTCCACAGAGACATGGAGCGATGTGATTTATATGCCTTGCACTGCGGAAAATCATTTCCTTCCGGAATTCCCTAAAGAGAATCCGGATATCATTTACCTGTGTATTCCGAATAATCCGACGGGAACGACCATCACCAGATCTCAGCTGCAGGATTGGGTCGATTATGCCAACAAAATCGGGGCTGTCATCATTTACGACGCCGCTTATGAAGCGTATATCAGCGAGGATGATGTTCCGCACAGCATTTACGAGTGCGAGGGTGCGAGAACCTGCGCCATTGAGCTTCGCAGCTTCTCCAAGAACGCCGGCTTTACCGGAACCCGTCTGGGCTTTACTGTGGTTCCGAAAGATTTGAAAGCCGGAGATGTATCTCTTCACGCGCTTTGGGCAAGACGGCATGGAACTAAATATAACGGCGCTCCGTATATTATTCAGAAAGCAGGCTGGGCATGCTACACAGAGGAAGGCAGAGCACAGCTGAAAGAACAGGTTGCCTACTATATGAAAAATGCAAAGATCATCAAAGAAGGTCTGGCAGACGCCGGATTCACAGTATTCGGCGGCGTGAACGCACCTTATATCTGGCTGAAAACGCCGGACAAAATGACTTCCTGGGAATTCTTTGACTACCTGCTTGACAAAGCAAATGTAGTGGGAACTCCAGGTTCGGGATTCGGACCGAGCGGAGAAGGATATTTCCGTCTTACTGCTTTCGGTTCCCATGAAAATACCCTCCGTGCCATGGAAAGAATTAAAAATCTGTAAGAAAAGTACCGTCGGAAAGAGGTTCGCCCCGGTTTCCGGCGGTATTTTTTGTACAGGTGAGAAAATCTTACAAAATGTGAAGATTCTTTTAATTCTTTTTCAGAATAATGATTTTTTTATGGAGATGTGCTATCATAGGAAAAGGTTTGCATTGTCTGAATGCGCATGAAACAGGCATTTTCATTATAGAAGATTAACTTATTGCGAATCCGAACCAGGAACAAAAGCAGGGAGGATAAGAATGTTTGGGAACAAAAACAATGAAAAAACCTCAGGTGAAGATAAATTAAACACTCTGGCAGGTAAGGACAGCGGGAAAAAACCGTCTGCTTCTCTGGAAAAGACAGAAGGGAAAAAAGAGAAGTTTGCGAAGCTTTTTAGCCGGAAAGATAAGAAGGAAGAAAAGGTGTCCCTCTATGAGCCGGAGATGGAATTTGTCACGGAAGAAGAATTGAAGAAAGAGGAAGCGAAAAAAAAGGACAATATGCAGCCGGGTGAAAAAAATAGTTTATCCGGAAGCGGCAGTATTTTAAATAACAACAGTGTTTTAAATGATGAAAAGAACGGCGCCCGCTCAAAAATAAAAGGTTTGTTTCGGAAAAAAGAAACTGGCGCAGGCGCGGCTCTTCCGGGCGGCTTTTCCAGCGCTCAGAAGTCTCTGTTTGATGACGATCCGATTTTGTATGAAGGGGAAGAGAAAAAGGGACTTGGGAAGCTTTCAAAGAAAAAGCTGGCTGTGATTGCCGGAGCGGCAGTGATTGTGATCGGAGCCGCTTCTTATTTTATTTTGACCAATCTGGGAGGTTCTGTAGACGGAACGGCTTATGTGGAGTCTGTAAAAGATATCATGGGCTATGGCAGCGGCAGCGGAATGAATAATCGTTATACCGGAGAAGTGGAAGCGCAGGATTCCTGGGACATCACGCTGCAGTCCGATCTTTCCGTGGCGGAATGTTATGTGGAAGAGGGCGCTCAGGTGAAAAAAGGGGACCGGCTGTTTTCTTATAATACCGAAGAGATGCAGCTTGCCAAGGAGCGGGCAGAGCTTGAGGTTGAGACCCTTCAGAATGAGAACTCTCAGCTTGAGAGAGATATTAGCAGTTACAGGAGCGATCTGAATTCTGCCAGCACCAGGGAGAGGATTGAACTTCAGACAGAGATTCTCACCGCGCAGACAACGATCAAGAGAAATGAATACAGTATCAGTTCTGCTAATAAAGAGATCAAAGATCTGGAAAAGAACATCAATGACGCCACTGTGACCAGCAAGATGGATGGCGTGGTACAGAAGATCAATGAAGAAGTGGGAGTGAGCTCCAGTTCCTCCAGCTCTGATGACGAGGAGGACAGTTACGATTATTCAGACAGCGGAGAAGAGTCCACGTACATGACTATTGTGGCCGTAGGTGACTACCGCGTGAAGGGAAGCGTATCAGAGACAAATGTGTGGTCTCTGACGGAAGGAGATTCGGTGATTATCCGTTCCAGAGTGGACAATAACACAACATGGACGGGAACCATCAGTTCTGTCAATACAGATGAAACAGAGGATTCAGAGGAGGATGCTTCTGAAGATATGATGTATATGGATGATTCTTCTTCCGGAGAGTCAGCGTCTACTTATAATTTCTATGTGGAACTGGACAGTGATGACGGACTGATGATGGGACAGCATGTTTTTATTGAACTGGATTTCGGACAGGATGAAGAAAAAGAGGGAATCTGGCTGCCATCGGCTTATATCTATATGGACGAGGACAAATATTATGTCTGGGCGGCCAATGGACGTGATCGCCTGGAACTTCGTGAAGTAACGGTCGGGGAATATAATCAGGATCTCGATGAATATCAGATTCTTGACGGGCTGGAAATGAGCGATCTTATCGCCAGCGATACCGGAAGTCTTCAGGAAAATATGCGGACGACGACAGATATTTCCGAGGTGGACAGTACGGATGAATATTACGAAGAAGAGACGTCTGACGACATGCTGTATGATGAATCTGCCGGCGACGAGTATCTGTATGATGAATCTGCCGGCGACGAGTATCTGTATGATGAATCTGCCGATGACGAGTTATATTATGATGATGGGTCTTTGAGTGAGGATGTGGGAGTCGTTGATGAAGGCTTTTAATCCGGCGCAACATAAGTGGAGGAGAGCATGCTTTTAGAGCTTAAGCATATTTACAAAAATTACAGACAGGATAAAATTGTGGTGCCTGTTTTAAAGGATATTAATATTTCCATTGACGAGGGAGAGTATGTGGCGATCATGGGACCGTCCGGTTCGGGGAAGACAACGCTGATGAATATCATCGGCTGTCTGGACCGCCCCACGGAGGGAGAGTATTTTCTGGAAAATGAATCGATTGTCAACTATACTGAGAACCAGCTTTCGGATCTTCGCCTGAAGACTCTGGGCTTTGTCTTTCAGAGCTTTAACCTTCTGCCCAAGCAGACAGCCCTAGATAATGTGGCTCTGCCTTTGAGTTATGCGGGGGTGCCGGTGAAGAAACGGCGGCAGATTGCTTTTCAGACGCTGCAGCGTGTGGGACTGGAAGATCGTGTGAATTTCAAACCGTCTCAGCTTTCCGGCGGTCAGCAGCAGAGAGTGGCCATTGCACGGGCGCTGGTCAATAATCCGAAGATCATTCTGGCCGATGAACCGACAGGAGCCTTGGACAGTAAGTCCGGCACACAGGTAATGAAGCTCTTTGAGAGACTTAACGAGGAGGGAGTAACGGTCATAATGATTACTCACGACGCAAACATTGCCGGCCATGCAAAGAAAGTTCTTCGGATTCTGGATGGAGAGATAGCTGACGATTCACAGGAAGGAGGCCAGATGCTTTGAAGAACAAGAAGAAGTTAATCATTATCAGTGTCATAGTCATTTTGGTTCTTGCGGCCATTGTCGCGGGTGTTGTGTATTTTGTGAAGAGCAGGAGCGGCTCTGTGGTGGATGTTTATTCCATGGAGCTCTTAAACAGTTCGGGATGGGCCGGAGGCGATTCTACGCTGAGCGGAACTATTACTTCTGATTATGTGCAGGAAGTATATGCAGATGAAGAGCAGACCGTGGAAGATGTTTACGTGCAGCAGGGAGATTACGTGGAAAAAGGCGATAATCTCATGAAATATGATGTAGAAGAGCAGGAGCTGGATCTGCAGCTGCAGGAGCTGGAGATTCAGTCCTCTCAGCTGGAACTGGAAGATCTGGAAAATGAGCTGCAGAGAATGAAGAATGCCCGTGCTTCCGGAACCATCGACGGCAGCGGCAGCGATGTGATGAACGCTTCTCTGAATCTTTCTTCACTTCGGGGAGATATTCTTGCCACACTGATGAGCAATAACACCGTAGCAGGAACGTCAGAAGAAGATGGAAGCGGTTCCTCTGAAACAGGAACTGCCGGTTCCGGAACAGATTCCAAACAGTCAGACTCCGGCAATACTGCTTCGGGCAGTATGGAAGAAGCTTCCACTGATTCCGCCGGTGATAGTTCCGCAGCGGAAGGCGATACAGCTGGTAATTCTCAGGACAAAGAAGGGAAAACGGATGCTTCTTCCTCAGACAGCAAGAGCACATCTGCTTCTGACAACAAAGAAGGTTCTTCCGCGGATACTCAGGAAAATGATACTTCCGCTTCTTCCTCGTCCGATAAAAACAAGACTCGCTCCAAATCAAAAAAAGCAAAAACAGGCGAGGAGAATACCGAAGATACGACAGACGACAGTGACCTGCTTGGTAAAGTGGAGGATCTGACGGATGCAGCTTCCGGTGATGGAACGGAGGAGAATCCGTATGTGTTTAATTTGACAGCAGAAGGTAAAGTCAAAGATTCTGTACTGAACGAGCTGGTGGGTGAGAACCGTATCAAGCCATTATATGCACAGTTTAATTTTCAGGGAGAGGATTCACCGATTACATTTACTCCGGATTATTATGCGACTGGAATTGGAACTATCAGCGAATATTCATTGGAGGAGATAAAAGATACCATTGTTCCGAGTTTAAAAAAACGTCAGCTGCAAGACAGCATTGATCAGGTGAATACATCACAATCCGTCTATATTCTCCGGCAGGATGGTACAATTAAGGGATCTGTGATCATTGAATTAATGAAGGGCAGCCGTAAAATAGAATTCAGAGAGTATATATCAGAGAGTTCATATGCATCGGGGAATAATCCGAATGCAACGTTTTCTTTAAATCCTGCGTACTCTTCTGACGGTATTTCGGAAAATATGGAGTATTCTGTAGATGAATTAAACGAAATATTTGCGGAAAAGGATTTAAAAGAAAGAATTCTGGATTTAGATGATCATTCTTATGGAGATGGAAGCGCGCAGGCACCGTATATTTATCTGCTGAGCAAGGAAGGAACAGTAAGAGGAGCGGTGGTAAAAGAACTGGCAGATCAGAATAATGGATATTATGCATCGTTCCGGGAGTTTTCTGATGAAGCTGCTTATGACGACAACCCGTATGATTATGATTTATCTGTTGATATTACACCAGGCATGCCTGTTTCTGGCATAGAAGACAGTCGTGAATACACCCTGCAGCAGCTTCAGGCAGCTCTTAATGCGGCTGAAGCAGCTTCCAGGATTCCTAATGTTCTGAAATCAGAGATCACGGACAAGAAAAATGACGCGTACAAAGGGTCAGGAACCATGAGCGATCCATATGTGTACAGACTTATTACTGATGGAAGAATCCGTGGTTCTGTGATCAATGATATCATGAAGAATAATGAGTTTGCCGTGTTCTATGAATATGATTCTGAGGAAGACGGAAGAAGAGAAAATGTTGCCAATTCCATTGAGATAAGACCTAATACGATATTAAAGGAGATAATCACTTCGTTTGGATGGTATACGCTGGCAGATTTGAATGATGCCATTGTGACGGCGGATCAGATTCAAATCCGTCCGAACCGGAAAACGGTAAAGACCGGAAAGTCTTATAATTTTACAGCAAAGCTCAGCGGAAAGAACAGTGAAGTTCTTCCGGTGACCTGGGAACTGAAACGGAATCAATCCGACGCCACCACATTGATTAATGGAACGCTGACGGTAGGAGAAGACGAGACAGCAGATACGCTGCGTATCGTTGCTTCTGCCGGAGGAAAAAGAGATGTTCTGACATTGAAGGTAAAACAAAGTGACACTTCAGGCAGTGACGGAAGTGGATCTGGCGGCAGTTCAGATGGCAGTTCCGGTTATGACAGTAGTTTTGACAGCGGTTCAGACAGCGGAGGCAGTATCGATTACAGCGGATATACGGCAGAAGAACTGGCAAGCGCCATTGCCGATAAGGAAGAAGAAATCGCAGATGCAAAACAGAATCTCAATCAGGCTAAAATTGATTATCAGGAGGCCAAAAAGGAAGTGGACGCCGCCACAGTAAAAGCGACAGTCAGCGGCGAGGTGACTTTGGCTTACACAAAAGAAGCCATGCCGGACGACGGCTCGCCGGCAATTATCGTGCGGGGTGAGGATGGCATGTATGTCAATGTGGATGTCAGTGAAATGTCTCTGGATACAGTAAAAGTCGGAGGAACCATTTATTGTACTTCCATGGAGACATACGAACAGTATGAAGCGGAGATTATTGAAATCTCCCAGTATCCGACCACAGGTTCCGATTCTGAATACAGTTATGACGGTCTGTCCAATCCTAACAGTTCCTATTATCCTGTTGTCGCTTATATTGCCCAGGCAGATGGTCTGGTGACAGGAGAGTCTGTGGAAGTATCCTACAGCTCGCAGTCTATGGGAACTGTTTCGGAAGAAGCGATTTATCTTCAGAAAGCATACATCCGTACAGATGACGAAGGAAAAAGCTATGTTTACAAAGAAGGGGAAGACGGTCGTCTGAAAAAGCAATATGTCAAGACCGGAGAAACCTTATACGGACAGTATGTAGAGGTTCTTTCCGGCGTGACGATGGATGACAATATTGCCTTCCCATACGGCAGCAGCGTGAAAGAAGGAGCAAAAGTGGAACTTTCTGAAAATACAGATAATATTATATACTAGAGATTTCTTGAAAGGACGGGTGTGAAATTATGCTGGAAAATATACGATTATCTTTTCAGGGAATCTGGGCGCATAAGCTTCGTTCACTTCTTACGATGCTGGGAATTATCATTGGTATCGCAGCCATCATTGCCATTGTTTCCACTATCAGGGGAACCAATGAGCAGATTCGTAAGAATCTCATCGGTTCGGGGACCAACACGGTAAATGTCCGGATGGTTGAGAGCGGAGATTATGATTATGATATGGGATACAGCAGTATCCCTTCCGGAATACCTGTTCTGGATTCAGATGCGAGAGATGAACTGAACGACATGGATCATGTGGAAGATGCTTCTCTGTATATGATCCGTACGGCGGTGGATTACATTTATTATAATGACACGGCGCTGCAGGGCGGAGAGTTGATAGGAGCGGATTCCCATTATCTGAATACATGCGGATATATCATGACGAAAGGAAGAGCCTTTACAGAGAGTGACTATACCAATTACCGTAAAGTGGCGGTGGTTGATTCCACGGCGGCGGAGAGCCTTTTCGGAGATGAGAATCCGGTGGGAAAGACCATTGACATACAGGGCGAGCCGTTCATCGTGATCGGCGTTATCGAGGAGTCCTCAGAATTTGAGCCGGTGATCGAGACCGTGGAGGATTATTATCAATATGTGTATGACGATGCCGGCAGCAGCGGAACTGTTGTTGTTCCGGATACTGTATGGAGCATTGTAGGGCAGTATGACGAACCTCAGAATGTACGTCTGCTGGCAGATTCCACCGATGCCATGAGCAGTGTGGGCAGGGAGGCTGCCCAGTATTTAAACGAGTCGGTGGATAACGAAGACGTCAAGTACAGTGCAGAAGATATCATGCAGCAGGCGCAGGAAAATCAGCAGCTCAGTGAATCCACAAATCAGCAGCTGATCTGGATTGCCAGCATTTCTCTGCTGGTGGGCGGTATCGGCGTAATGAATATCATGCTGGTGTCTGTGACAGAGCGTACCAGAGAAATTGGTCTGAAAAAAGCCATTGGTGCAAGGAAAAATAAAATATTGGCGCAGTTTTTGACAGAAGCGGCGGTGCTGACCAGTCTTGGAGGAATTATCGGAACGGTCACCGGAATCATATTTGCGGAAGCGATTAATCAGATATCCGGAGTGCCGGTGTCCATCAGCGTGCCGGCATCCATCATTGCCATTGCTTTTTCCATGCTCATTGGTATTGTATTTGGATTTGTGCCGGCAGTGAAGGCGGCGAATATGGATCCGATCGTAGCGCTGCGTCATGAATAAAAATAAAAATTTAGTGAATAAAATGTTAGGAGAGAATCATGGGAAAATATTTTGGAACCGATGGCTTTCGCGGTGAGGCAAATGTAACGTTGACAGTGGAGCACGCCTATAAGGTAGGACGTTTCCTGGGATGGTATTTTGGAAAAGACAAGGAAGAAAAATGCCGGGTGGTTATTGGCAAAGATACCAGAAGATCCAGCTATATGTTTGAGTACTCTCTGGTAGCCGGCCTTACGGCATCAGGAGCGGATGTGTACCTGCTTCATGTAACGACGACGCCCAGCGTGTCTTATGTGGCGAGAACAGAAGATTTTGACTGCGGCATCATGATCTCCGCCAGCCATAATCCTTATTACGATAACGGAATCAAACTTATCAATTCTAAAGGAGAGAAAATGGATGAGGAGACGATTCTTAAAGTAGAGGATTACATTGACGGCAAACTGGAGATTCCATTTGCTGTAAAGGACGATATTGGCTGTACGGTTGATTATGCAGCAGGAAGAAATCGTTACATCGGTTATTTGATTTCTCTGGCAACTCGCTCTTACAAAAATATGAAGGTGGGTCTGGACTGTGCCAACGGCAGCGCGTGGATGATTGCCAAAAGCGTATTTGATGCGCTTGGAGCGAAAACCTATGTAATCAATGCGGAACCGAACGGTCTTAACATCAATACCAACGCCGGATCTACCCATATTGAAGTGCTTCAGTCATTTGTGAAGGAAAATAATCTGGATGTCGGATTCGCCTTTGACGGCGATGCAGACAGGTGTATCGCAGTGGACGATACAGGGGCAGTTATTGATGGCGATCTGATTCTGTATGTATGCGGAACCTATATGAAAGAAAGAGGAATGCTGCATAACAATACTATCGTTACGACCGTGATGTCCAATTTCGGCCTTTATAAAGCATTGGAAGCAGTGGACATTCAGTACGAAAAAACTGCTGTGGGAGATAAATATGTGTATGAGAATATGGTAAAGAACGGGCATCGTATCGGCGGCGAGCAGTCAGGCCATATTATTTTCAGTAAATACGCCAATACCGGGGACGGTATTCTCACAGCGATCAAGGTTATGGAAGTTATTCTTGAGAAAAAAATGCCGTTATCTAAACTGGCGTCTCCTGTAAAAATATATCCGCAGGTATTAAAGAATGTGAGAGTCAAAAGTAAACCGGAAGCGCAGAATGACGCCGACGTGCAGGCAGCGGTGCAGTCTGTGGCGGAGAAACTGGGCGATACAGGAAGAATTCTTGTGCGTGAGAGCGGCACCGAGCCTTTGATCCGCGTCATGGTGGAAGCCGAGACTATGGAAGAATGCGAGAAACATGTGGATTCCGTCATCGCGGTTATTAGAGAAAAGGGTCATTGCGTGGAAGAATAATATATCGAAGAATTATATAGAATAATATGGAAGAATGTACCGGAAAGTTTTATTACCGGAAGGCATTACGGACGATAACAATTAGGCATTTGCCATGAAAAAATATCTGCTCTATACTTAAAGCAGACGAAAAGAAGAGGACTTGACAGTTTCCCCTGTTCGGTACTCTTCTTTTTTGTCGAGAATTAAAAGAAGCAGGTGTTTTTGGTGGAAACAAAAGAGAAGGCGAAGCGCTGACCTTTCTTCATGTGCCGGATGAAGTGTATCCTCTGGCACTGCTTTACATTCGGATTTATCTGATCGGCATGCCTGCCATCCTGCTATATAATTTTGAGGCGGCGATATTCCGGAGCATCGGCGAGACAAAAGTGCCGCTTCTTGCACTGACGGTAGCCGGTGTGCTCAATGTGATTCTGAACCTGTTTTTCGTCATTGTGCTTCATATGACGGTCAACGGCGTGGCGATTGCCACAGTGCTCTCCAATGTGGTCAGTTCCGTTCTCTTGTTTATAAAATTAAGAAAAAGCGATACGTTCATCCATGTGGAAGTAAAGGATATTAAATTCCACCGGGAAGCCTTTACCAGGATTATGAGCATCGGTCTGCCTGCCGGTATTCAGAGCGCGGTATTCGCGGTGGCCAATGTGGTCATTCAGTCTGCCATCAACAGTCTGGGAACAGCGGTGATCGCAGCGTCCAGCGCCGCATATAACATAGAAGTATTTGCATACGATGTATTGAACTCTTTCAGTCAGGCATGTACTACCTTCGTGGGGCAGAACTATGGCGCAGGAAAGATCGGGCGATGTAAAAGGACACTGGCTCTTTGTCTTGTGGAGGATGCCATTGCTTCGGCGTTGTCCATTGTGCTGATTCTTTTTGCGGGAAGATTTCTTCTGTCCATCTTTAACAATGACCCGGAGGTTATCGAGCTTGGCTATACCAGACTGGTGATCATATTTATCGCTTACATTTTCAGTATGATGTATGAAGTTATGTCAGGATATCTGCGGGGATTTGGAATCTCCGTTGTGCCTGCGGTCATTACCACCGTTGGCGTATGTGTGGTGAGGATTATCTGGATCAATGTGGTATTTCCGATGAACCGGACATTTCAGACTATCATGACTGCCTTTCCGGTCAGTCTGGCCCTGACGGCAGTGGGAATTTTTATTGCATTGATCATATACCGGCCGTCCCGGAGATTTGCGGGGAAGAAAGGAATCAATACGGCGGCGTAACGGCAGTGAAGCGTATATATAACAATAAATATAGAATATTTTACGGGCGGAATGCCTTTTTTCGGAAGGGAAAAGGCATTCCGCCCGTTTTACTGTTTCAGGAATCGTTTAATCAGTAAATTGTCAAGAATCATTATTATTTTCCTACAATTTATAGGAAAATATAAAAATGTAATGACATTATCTGCGGACACATGATAAAATTTGTCTGTAATTTGGAATAATACGAGAAATTTTTTGTTAGTTATGACAAGGGGAGGGAACGATGAAAAAATTACTTGTGTGGATTCTGCTGTGCGCGATGCTGGTGACGGACATCCCGGCACGGGCAGCGGTGGAAAATAATAATGATGTATATTATATCAGCACAGCGGAAGAACTGGTGAAGATACTGGAGGCAACGAGAGGGAAAGGGTACTTTGAGCTGACGGAGGATATCGATCTGAGCGGATATGATTGGGAACCCATCGGTCTGGTTGGAACCTTCAACGGGAACGGATATGCGCTTCGCAATGTCACTATAACAGGAGCTGCGAAGGGGAATTTAGATTCGTATGTGGGTCTGTTCTATAATTGGGGTCTTACGCCGGGTGCGGAAGGATATGTGACAAACCTCACTCTGACCAATATAAAGATTGATGTGAATGTTCTGGAAGGGGAACAATATGAAACGGCGTACGTCGGTCCTTTCGCCGGGAATGTCGGAAGTATCAATAATTGTACGGTTTCCGGCAGTGTAACAGTGACTGGCGGGGAGAATATGCCGGTAGATGGCCGTATCGAGATGACCGGTCTTAAAAATGCCAGTAACTGTCGGGTCGATCTGGACATGAGATATGAAGGCGGGGAGACCGGACTCTCTACCGTGTATGTGACGGCGATGTCTGCCTGCACCAACTGTCAGTATGAGGGAGATGTAAAAGCGATTGACAACACAGGTTCTGTCACTATATATGCAAAAGCAGCGGAAGCCTCCAGGGGATGTTCTTTTACCGGAAATGTGGAGGCGAACGGCTCTGGCTATGTGGAAGCCCGTGGCATGGAAGGCGCCGATTGTTACATGAGAGGAGATATCTCGGCAGTTTCTTCCGCCGATAAAGCGTTCGCTTACGGGACAGGAGGGAACGGCAATCTTCTGGAAGGAAATGTCACTGCCCGGGGAGTGGGAACGGAGTGGAATTCTGTGACGGCTTTCGGCGTGTATGAAGCGGCGACAGAAACCGGAGAGGCAAATTATCCGGTTCATGAGGCGAAAGATTGCCAGGTGAGGGGAAATATCACGGCTTCTGAAAGTGGGAATTATAATTCGAATGAGAGAGAGGCTTTCGTGGCCGCCTACGGAGTATACAGTACCAGTGCGGATGATAACGTGACGGGCTGTTATGTCTGGGGCGACGTCAGCGCCAGCAGTGAAAATAATCACGCGCAGGCGGCGGGGCTTTATCTGTGCTCGGAAAGCTATTTTCAGGGAAATGTGACGGCAAAAGGAAATAGGGAAGGGGACCCGCACAGTACACGTACATTGGCTTCTGGAAATTATGGGGGAAAGGATAATTATGCAGCAGGCGATATAGCCGCGTGGAACCCTTCCGGCGCGGCAGAAGCGAACGGAAGCACAGGAGGAGAGAACTGTTTTGTGGAGGGCGATGTTTCCGCTTCCGGAATGAACGTCTATGCTTACGGGCTGGAGGTTATTTTCCGTGATTCTTTCTATTATGGAGATGTGAGAGCAGAAGGAGAGGAAGAAAGCGTGGCCTCCCTGATACAAAGTGCGCAGGATTCCTATGCCGCAGGAGACGTCTATGCGAAGAGTAACGAGGTGGCAAGAGCAGATGGAATCTGCCCGGTTAATACTTCCGGTAATAACGCCGTCGGCAATATTACGGCGGAAGGCGGAAAACCGTCGACTTCCTATGGTTCTAACGGCGACGGGGGCAGTTTCTCAGGGACGGTAACCAGTATCTACGACGGCAGGACGATTTCTGCCGGTGAGCCGGGGGCGGCGCAGTATTTTATCGAGGACAGATATGATAAAATATACATATCCGATACGATACCGGAGAATATGTATTATGATAAAGTTGTCGGCAGAGCCGTCTACGGTCAGGGCGGAAGTGTGACAGAGCCGGAAGAGTGGGGGCCGGAAGGAGGAGAGGACGATCGGAAAGACACCTATTCTCTCCGGATTATGGATGCGCGGACCGATAAGCCGGTGACTGACGCCACGGTGGACGTGGATGGAACAGAGTATCAGACCGATAAAAATGGAATGATCACGGTGACGGGCAGCCGCTATATCAAAGGGCTGGAAGTAGTACAGGGCGGTTCCATTGTACATACCCAGAGCAGGATTTACGCAAAAGAGGGAAGAACAAAAAATATTTATGTCAACGGGCTGAAACTGGATCTTCAGGATCTTGATCTGGGAGGAACCGGAGAAACCAAGGTGACAGGCCCGGAGATCAATATAAAGGGGGAGACTTTTCCGCTGTTTGAGCTGCCGTTTTCCTTTGAGATGGATCTGGTGGAGTCCATGCGGATTGCCTATGATGACGAGAACAGAGTGTATCAGGTGATTCTGGACAGTGAGCCGGACGACGAGGAGGAAGATGGGATCGCGGACGCCGCGGATTCTTTCTGGCTGGGAGATTATCAGCGGATAAAACGGCAGTGTGAAAATGCATACCGGGATTTCCGTGAAAAGTCCTTCTCGGGACTGAACAGAAGTTTTGGCATCGACAGCAGCGTGGACGCCAACGGTTATCTGGAATTTGCTGTGACAAAAGACGGTCTGGAGCTGCAAGACGGGAAGCTGGTTTTTGTGGTGGCCGGTTCTTTTGCCGCCAGCCGTCCGATACCGCCCGCGCCGTACATTTTTCTGACATTCGGTATAGAAACCGGTTTTCAGGCAGAGAGTACGCTGACGCTGGAGGAGGCGGTGTACATTGATCCTCAGATATCAGCGGAAGCGGATATCTCCTTTGATCTGACGCCTTCGGTGGGCGTCGGAGCCGGTCTGGATAAGATTTTATCGGCGGAAGTGGGGATAGAAGGCCCATTAAACGCCAATCTGAATCTGCCGTTCAGAAGCATGAAAGAAAATGCGAAGCTTACCCTGGCGTCGAGAATTTACTTGCAGCTGACAGCTTTGTCTTTCCGTATGCGATTCAGCAAAACCTTTGCCGACGTACAGCTTTATCCAACAGAGGAAGAAGACGATTCCGGTCTGCAGACCTTTGCATCCATACCGGACGACGGAGCGATGGAACTGATTGATAGAAGTTATCTTCACAAAGCTTCCGCCCGTTCTTCCGGACGGAATACCGCCGGCGGCGATACGGTAAAAGATCTGGTCTATCCATATGGGAATGCGCAGACCATCACTCTGTCAGGGTCTACAAAGCTGATGGTTTGGCTGGACGACGACCAGAGCAGAAATCTGACCAATAAGACAACGTTGTATTACAGTATCCTCAGAGATGGAGAGTGGAGTGAACCGCAGCAGATTGAAAACGACGGAACTCCGGACTTTGATTTTAGTCTTTGCCGGGCAGGTTCCGGCGCAGCCCTTGTATGGCAGGACGCCAATGAGCAGGTGGCTGAGAATGTCACGGAAGAAGAACTGGCGAAGAAGATAGAACTTTCTTATATAGAATACGATGGCGGCGAGTTTCAGGAGGTCATCAGCCTTACCGAAGGAGAGAGCTATGAATACAGCCCGAAGCTGTACAGCACCTATTCCGATCGTTATGTCATATGGACACAGAACGACTCTGACAGCATACTTCCGGGCACCGACGATACGGCGGAAAGTATTTATTTCGCACATATTGATTATGATGGCAGAAGCTATCAGAAACAGGAGACGAAAGTCGTGGCGGAAGGCATTTCTTCCCTGTATGAGACTGCTGTGGGAGAGAGCGGCCTGGTGGCATGGCTCACGGGCAGTGACATGAATCCTGACAATGAAGGGGCGAGAAAGCTGTCTGTGAAGGAAATGTCCGGTCAGGAAAGGACAGAGGAATATGAACAGAATACCTGTCTGTCCAGTCTGCAGTTGAACGGGAGCCAGGTATTCTTTTCCGAGGAAGGAAGCATCAAATACCTGTCGATGGAAGAGGATCCGACCCTGATCGTGGAGGATCAGGGCATGGGAGAAGCGCCAGTCAGATTATTGTTCCGGGAAAACACCGATAATTATTTGCCGCTGGCTGTCGTCTATGAGGTGCAGGACGGCTTCACGTCGAATCTCTATGCTTCTTATCCTGGCAGCGGCGGAACCTACACCAACCCGGTGCCGGTGACCGACTGGGATGAGAAGATCCGGGCGTGGAGCATTCTGGAAGGAATGGACGATACGATGGAGATTGGCGCTTTACTGGCCGATATTCAGGTTGGTGAGGCAGAAAATGATATGTCTGAAACCGCGCGGCTTGTCTGGACTACCGCCAATCCGCAGGAAGATATCATCCTGACGGAAGTATTTACCGAAGACGACCATATTTCCAGAGGCAGCACAGCGACCTTTTTGTTAAATGTGGAGAATCATACGAAAGAGAATCTGAAAAACCTCACGATAAAGATAGCCGGAGCGGACGGCAGCAGTTTTTATGAAGGGGAAACAGCCGCATTTGTTAAGGCCGGAGGCATCAACACGATTGCGATGAACGTCCCGGTCCCTGCTGATTTCCACCAGCAGGAGCTGACATTCACCGTGGCAGGCGATGTGGAAGAAGCAGATGCGGAAAATAACAGCCGTACATTTCTGGCTGGCGCGGCGAACCTGAGCCTGGAGCTGGAGAGCAGCCACATCCACAGCGGCGGATATCTGGAAGCGGTTATCGCCAACAATGGAAGCTCCGATGCCTCCGGAGTGGATTTGAAGATAACCGGGGAGGATGTACCGGTCATCTATGAAGGTACGGCAGGAAATGTACCGGCCGGCGGTGAAAAAAGGGTGACCATTCCGATTGCGGACGATATTCGCACATTTACTGACGATACGGACAGTTACGGCGTCGCCGCCGAAGTATCCTGCGGTGATGAGGAGAGCACGAAGATTGACAATGAAACCATGTTCCGGATTCGACCGCCGCGAGTGTCGCAGATAGCGATTTCCGAAAGAACACTCACCATGGATGAGGGAGAAACTTATCAGCCGTCGGTACAGGTTTATCCGTCCGACGCACTGAACAAAGAATATTGCGTCTGCTCCAGCAACGAAAAAGTTGTTACGGTAGATGAGAACGGAACGATCCGGGCGGTTTCCGGGGGAACGGCGGATATTATCTATATGGCGGCCAATTCCGGCGCGGCAGCCAGAGTGACTGTCACGGTAGGCGGAAGTGATGCGGAAAACCTTCATAAAATATCACTGGATGCCGGAGGCGGCACAGTTTCTCCGCGGCGGCTGGAAGTACAGGACGGACAGACGGCAGCGCTGCCGTGTCCGATGCGGGAAGGTTACTACTTCGCCGGCTGGCATGACGCTCCAGAAGGAGGCAACGAGATTACCAGCGAGACAGCCATCACACAGGATATGACCCTGTATGCCCGGTGGACAGATACCAGACCATCAAATCCGGAGCTGCCGGACCCAGATACCCCAGACCCGGACGACCCAGATCCGGATATCCCGAATCCAGATAATCCAGATCCGGATAACCCGGACCCGGATACCCCGGACCCGGATACCCCGAATCCGGACAATCCAGATCCAGACAATCCGGACCCGGATACCCCAGAGCCGGGCACCCCAGAGCCGGATACGCCGTCTGTGCCGGGAAATACGCAGGCGCCGCAGACAGGAAATGGGGCAGGAACGGGTCAGGCCGGCAGCCAGACGCCGCAGGCAGCGGCCCGCTATCGCATCGGAGACGTACTTTCGTCAAATGGACTCCGCTATCGGGTGACAGACGCCGGACATATACAGGGACAGGTACAGCTGATCGGAACGGCGGGCGCCGTCAGGAAAAACGTAGTCATTCCGGCGGAGATCGCCTCATTGTCCACCGGTCAGCGATTCCGAGTAACGGCCATCGGAAACAATGCTTTTAAAAATCAGAAAAAACTCAGGAAGGTGACCATTGGAAAGAATGTGAGAGTCATAGGAAAACGGGCGTTTTTCAACTGTAAGAAGCTGAGAACCATCACCATTAAGAGTAAAATGCTGACCAAAAAAACAGTGGGAGCGAAAGCTTTCCGCGGCATCTATGCAAGGGCGTCTGTCAAAGTGCCGAAGAAGAAGCGGACGCTATACAGAAAAATTCTGCGTGCCAAAGGAGCAGGCACGCAGGTCAGAATCCGCTAGATAACGGACGGGCATGGCAGGCAGCCGGCAGACACAATATGACATAAAAAGAGGAGCAGATGACCGTTGCAAGTCATTTGCTCCCTTTTAATCTGCTTATTTCCGATATTCTTCCGGAATATCTTCCTCATCCCAGAAACTTACGCCGAACTTTTTCTGGCTGCCCATCTTGATGCCGTAGCCAAGAACATTATCGGTGGAGCGGTCCAGAAGCATGTTGATGTAATCCATGGCTTCTTTATGTTTCTCTCCCACCACGTAAACATTGAAGTTCTTGGTGGCTTCGCTGTTGATGACGGTGAAGTTGCCGGCTTTTAAATCTTCATCTCTCTGCGGGACTAATTTCTGCTGTTCAGCTGTCATGGTGTCATTCCTCCTTATAAATGTATTCTGTATATGCTGTCTGTGCCGGTTCAGCCTTCCGGAACAAGACATATGAATGACAGAATCATCTGTCAATAATGGCATAAAGCCCTGTTTGTCATTATAACACAAAAGGCAGTGAAAGCAACTTTTTTCTAAAAAAAGAGACGAGCGGAAGCGAAGAAGAAGGATTGATTTTCTTAAGTCGAGCCGGTATAATAATCCGGAAAGTATAAAGATGTGAGAAGAAGAACAGGAGATAGCCGGGAGGTGAGCATATGCAGTGTGATTACTGCGCTTTTTACTGGGTGGATGAAGAAGACGGCCAGGGAGAATGTACGGTGAATCTGGATGAGGACGATCTGGCGCGGCTGCTGGGAAGTCCCCAGAACGGATGTCCGTATTTTCAGATGGACGATGAATATAAGATTGTGCGCAAGCAGATGTAAGAAATGCTCCGGCCGCATTTGAGCAGCCGGAGCATTAAAACGTTTTCAGAACTCCTTTTTCTGCACGATACCGATGCTGATCAGGCAGGAGACGCCAAGGAACAGCAGAGCGATCAACAGTGTGATGAAGGACATGATGCCTGCATTGACGGCCGGCATGGCGTCCAGCATCGCCAGAAGGTCAATACCGATGAGTTCCAGTCCGTTAGGAGCCAGCCCGCCGATGACAAGCAGAAGGACGATGCGGCCTCTTTCTCCGCCGAATTTAAGCTGGAATGGAAGCATCAGGGCGAGGATAACAAACATCATGGACAGGATTAAAAATGCGCTGAACCACGTCTCTGTGTCGGGATGGATTCCTTTGAGGAAACCCACCGATATGGCGATAATCATCGCCAGCACCCAGGCGCAGCAGCCGAGAATCGCACCGAAAATATATTTTTCCACGGCATAGGTGCGGCGGGAGATCGGCAGAGAAAACAGAAAAGCATTTCCGTTGTCAAATTCATCATAACTGATGGAGCTTATGGAAAACAGGGAAGACACAGAGGCCATGAAACCTGTGGTGAAAGCAACATCGTAGGATGAAAACGTAATGACGACGCCTACCAATAATATAAGAAGAAAGAACCGTTTCTGCATTTTCATTAATTTAAAATCTTTGATCAATAAACCTTTCATAATTTTCCACCTCTCTGGTCTGAATGAGAATATGATTATTCCGGAACCTGCGAAATATTTCAGTTCTTCAGGAGTTCTTCGGCCGATGCCTCAGACGGCCCGGTCTCGGATCATCATGGAGATCACTTCGTCGATACTGCCTTTTTCGATGGCGATATCCGGATAGTTTTCCGCATAAAATACCTTCTGGTTGGTCAGGCAGCTGTATCCGTAGGTTTCTTTTTTTACCCGTAAAATGTACTGTTTATCCAGAGCGTTGTATTGTTCCCCGCTCATTTTCAGAAGGGCGTAATCGCTCAGAAGAACGTCGGTTTCCTCATGGAGGACGATATGTCCTTCGTGAATCATGTAGATGTCATCGCATAAGCTTTCCAGGTCGCTGGAAATGTGTGAGCTGATGAGGATAGAACGTTCCAGATCAGCTTCCATGTATTCCCGCAGCAGATCAAGAAGTTCATCTCTGGCTATCACGTCGAGACCGGCTGTCGGTTCGTCCAGAATCAGAAAACGGGCGTTGTGGGAGATGGCGACAAGCACTTTCAGTTTCGCTCTCATGCCGGTGGAAAACTCCCGGATCTGTTTGCGAAGGGGCAGTTCCGCCTTCTGTACCTGTTCCATAAAAAATGTTTTATCAAAATGTTCGTACAGACTGCCGAGGACCGGGAGAATATCGGAGATGGTCAGATAACCGGAGAAGCCGGAATCGGAGAGCACCACACCCAGATTCTGTCTGTCGGCGGCGGTGAAATTTCTGATATCCTTACCCAGAAGAGTAACATTTCCTCCGTCCGTGGAAATCAGTCCCAGCACGGCTTTAAAAGTTGTGCTCTTCCCTGCGCCGTTCTGGCCGATCAGGCCGGTGATGCAGCCTGGCATCACCGTCAGAGAGCAGTCCAGAGAAAAATTCGTATAATTTTTTCTTAAATGATCGATTTTCAGCATAATGAATCCTCCAAATTATTCGTTTTCTTCCAGAATCATTTCAAAAAGCGTACGGATATCCTCATCACTGATTCCGCATCGTCTGCCTTTTTGTATGGCCATCTCCAAATCGGCTTCCACTTCTTTTTTCTGCTCCTCCAGCAAAAGTTCCGCGTTGGCCGCCGACACATAGGTGCCTTTTCCGTGAACCGTCACGGTGAAGCCTTCGGCTTCCAGGTTGTCGTAAGCTTTTTTTACAGTCAGAGCGCTGATTTTTAATTCTTTTGATAAGGAGCGGACAGAAGGAAGGTTGTCATTTTCCTTCAGTTCCCCGTTGCGGATGAGCGTCTTGATCTGGTCGACGATCTGCTCGTAAATGGGAACCATGGAAGAGTGATTGATGATTATTTTCATTGGTTCTACCTCCTCTGTTTGTAAACAGTATATAACAGTCTAGAACTGTTGTCAAGTGTTATACACTGTTTATTCAAAAGTTTTTTGGAATTATAAAATAGGGAGATGTTTGTGAAAGGGGGTAGCATGAGGGATGCGTTTATGTTACTATACCAATAACAAAAAAATGAATAAGCGGAGGAAATTTGGATGAAAGAACTACTTTTTGGCGCGGCCTATTATGATGAATATATGCCGTATGACCGTCTGGACCAGGATGTGGCTCTGATGAAAAAAGCGGGCATCAACACCGTGCGGATCGCGGAGTCCACCTGGAGTACCTGCGAGCCGCAGGAGGGCGTTTTTGACTTTTCTCATGTGGAGCGGGTGATGGACGCCATGGAAGAGGCGGGTATTCACGTGATCATCGGCACGCCCACCTACGCTGTCCCTGCATGGATGGTGAAGTCTCATCCGGATGTGCTGGTGACGACGGCGAAGGGGCGGGCGCTTTACGGCTCCCGTCAGATCATGGATATCACCCATCCGGTATATCTTTTTTACGCGGAGCGGGTGATCCGGAAGCTGATGGAATGTACCGCTCACCGGAAATGTGTTATCGGTTTTCAGATTGACAATGAGACGAAAAATTATGGCACGGCCGGAAAAAATGTACAGGAAAAGTTCGTGAAATATCTCCGGGAGAAGTTCCATAACGATCTTGACGCCATGAATCATGAGTTTGGACTTGACTACTGGAGCAACCGCATTGACGCCTGGGAGGATTTTCCGGACATCCGGGGTACCGTAAACGGCAGTCTGGGCGCGGAGTTTGAAAAGTTCCAGCGGACTCTGGTGGACGATTTCCTCGCCTGGCAGGCGGCCATCGTCAGCGAATACCGGAGAGAAGATCAGTTTATCACTCACAATTTTGATTTTGAATGGCGGGGATATTCTTACGGCGTGCAGCCGGAAGTCAATCATTATCATGCGGCAAGGGCGCTGACTATCGCCGGAGTGGATATATATCATCCCTCCCAGGATGAACTGACCGGCGCGGAGATCGCCTTTGGGGGCGACATGACCCGGTCTTTAAAAAATGATAATTATCTGGTCATAGAGACAGAGGCCCAGGGATGGCCCGGCTGGACGCCGTACAGGGGACAGCTGCGCCTGCAGGCATACAGCCATCTGGCTTCCGGCGCCGACAGCGTTATGTACTGGCACTGGCATTCCATCCATAACTCTATGGAGACATACTGGAAAGGGCTGCTGAGCCATGACTTTGAAGAAAATGAGACGTATCGGGAAGCCTGTGTGATCGGACAGGAATGGAAAGAAACCGGCAGTCATCTGGTGAACCTGAAAAAGCGCAATGATGTCGCTATCCTTGTCAGCAACGAGGCTCTCATGGGACTGAACTGGTTTGGTATCGAGGCCTCTGCCGACGGCAATCACGGCATCCGTTATAACGATGTGCTGCGCTGGATATACGACGTCCTCTACCGCATGAATGTGGAGTGTGACTTTATCTGGCCGGAATCGGAACACCTTGACAAGTATAAAGCCATCATCGTTCCGGCCCTGTACGCCGCTCCCGACGACCTTCTCCAACGGCTGAATCAGTATGTGGCAGATGGCGGCACCCTCTTTGTCACCTTCAAAACCGCTTTCTCCAATGAAAACCTGAAGGTCAGTCACGATGTGCAGCCTCATATCCTCCGTCAGTGCCTTGGCGTGAAATACCATCAGTTTGCCTTCCCGAAACATGTGGGGCTGACAGGAAAACTTCTGCAATGTCTGCATGGAGAGCAGCAGAAACGAGAGAGGTCGGAGGGTACGACGCCGGGCAAAGGTTATTTGGCGTCTGACATGCAGGCAAGAATTTTTATGGAACTTCTCTTGCCGGAAACCGCCGAAACCCTTCTTTCCTACGATCATTATAACTGGGGAGAATACGCGGCATTTACCCGGAATTCTTACGGGAAAGGGACCGCTTTCTATCTGGGCTGTATGACCGGAGAAGAACTGCTGACCTCCATCCTTGAAACTGTACTGCAGGCCGCAGGCGTGGAGCTGCCACAGGAGTGTTTCCCGGTTATTGTACGAAAAGGAAAAAATGACTACGGAAAGACCGTGAGGTATTATCTGAATTACTCGCCCGAAAAACAGGAAGTGTCCTGGCAGCACAGTGAGGGAACGGAACTCCTCACCGGACAGAAAATTCAGACAGGGGAAACTATGGCGCTGGAACCGTGGAATCTGCGGATTGTGGAAGGAGAGGACTGATAACTGTTGCATAATAGAACGATAAATAAATGAGAATAAGAAAACGGCAGAATGGAGGCTGATGTCCATTCTGCCGAGCAGAACTCTTTGTTCGATATTGTCTATTCCGGCATAGTGATCCTGCCGTAGATGGCTGAGGTGGCCGCGGTGGCCGGGGAACCCAGGTAGATGCCTACTTTGGAGGTACCCATGCGGCCCAGGAAGTTCCGGTTGTTGGTGGCGAGGACCTTCTCGCCGTCGGTAAGGATGCCGCCGGCACGTCCGCAGCAAAGTCCGCAGCCCGGCTGGGTGATGATGGCTCCGGCTGCGGCCAGAGTCTTCATGTAGCCGGCTTTGATGGCGTCCAGATAAATCTGGCGGCTGGCCGGGGTGATGATGAGCTTGCAGGCAACAGTCTTTCCTTCGAGGATTCTGGCTGCCACAGCCAGGTCTTCCAGACGGCCGTTGGTGCAGGAACCGATGAATACCTGGTCAAGCTCTGTGCCCTCCACTTCAGATACAGGATGGATGTTGTCCACCTGGGACGGGCAGGCGCAGACAGGAACAAGATCTTCCGCCTGATAGGTCATGACTTTGCAGTAGCTGGCGTCGTCGTCGCCGTAAAGCCAGTCCACGTCCTCCATGGATACTTTGGAATATTCACAGGTTTTTTCGTCCGGGCGGAAGAGGCAGGCTTTGGCTCCGGCTTCGATGGCCATATTGGAGATGGTCATGCGGGAAGCCACGCTCATAGTATCCACGGCAGAGCCGGTGATCTCCAGAGCTTTGTAGGTGGCGCCGTCAGCGCGCAGGTCTCCGATGAGCCGGAGAATCACGTCTTTTGCAGATACATTTGCCGGAAGCTCGCCGTCGATGACGACTTTGATAGTTTCCGGAACGCGGATCCACATTTCTCCCGTGCCGAGAATGGCAGCCATCTCGGTGTAGCCGATGCCCGAGGAGAAACAGCCCACGCAGCCGTAGGTGGTGGTGTGGGAGTCGGTGCCGAACACGATGTTGCCCGGTTTGGCGTATCCCATCTCGGTCATAAGCTGATGACAGATACCGTCGCTGCGATGCACGTGGGTGAGACCGTATTTATCCGCGAAAGCGTCGCCAATCTTAAAGTGGCGGACGTCTTCCACAGCGCTGGTCGGAACCAGATGATCGTAAATTAAAACGACTTTGTCCGGATCCCATAACTTTTTAAAGCCCATTTCTTCAAATTTCTCTGCCACAAATGGAATGAAAATGTCGTGGATCATCACCCGGTCCACATTTACGGTGACAATTTGTCCCGGTTCCACATGATCGGCTCCGATATTTTTTTTGATGATTTTTTCAATTAATGTATAGCCCATGTCAACCCTCCTCAATGATGCCGTTTCGTTTCTGCATGGCCTTAACGAGACCGCCGGCATTGATAATATCCATCAGATTCTGCGGAAGAGGAGTGATCGGGAAAATCTGTCCGTCCTTCTCAATGGACTCGCCCATGGTGACGGTAATCTCGTCGCCTTCTTTGACCACATCCTGGATGTCGCTGTTTTCGATGAGCAGCAGCCCGTTATTGATGGAATTGCGGAAAAAGATGCGGGCGTAGGATTTGGCGATGACACATTTGATCTTCAGCGCCTTGATAATCTCCGGCGCCTGCTCCCGGGAAGAGCCGCAGCCAAAGTTCTTTCCGGCGACGATGATGTCGCCTTCCTTGATTTGTCCGGCCAGCTCCGGGCGCAGCGGAGAGAAGCCGTACTGTTTCATATCTTCGACAGTTGGCAGGGCCAGATATTCTGTCGGGATGATGATATCGGTGTCAATATCGTCGCCCAGTACCCAGACTCTGCCGGTAAATTTTTCTGTATTACTCATAGGAATCGAATCCTTTCTATATATTATTCGTTTCGTCTGTGATATATCCGGCCACGGCGGAAGCAGCAGCTACAGCGGCGTTGGACAGATACACCTTGGAGGTCGGATGACCGGCGCGGCCTTTAAAGTTTCTCGTTCCGGTGGAGATGAGCACCTCATTTTCTCCGATAACGCCCTGACAGCTTCCCCAGCAGACGGAGCAGTTCGGATTCATGATCATGGCGCCGGCTTCCATCAATGTGGTGATGATGCCTTCTTCCAGAGCCTCAATGTAGACAGCTTTGGAAGCCGGGGCAACGATGAAACGTACCTTCGGACTTACCTTTTTGCCTTTTACCACATCGGCAGCGGCCCGCAGATCCTCGATACGGCCGTTATTACAGGAGCCTACAAAGGCTTCGTCGATGGCGATTTTCTCTTTCTTCACGTCCTTTAAAAGAGCAAAATTATCTACGAAATCCGGGCGGACAACTACCGGCTCGATTTTGCTCAGGTCATAATCGTACACGGCGGCGAACTGCGCGTCGTCGTCGCTCTTAAACATATGTACCGCTTCCCGGCCATGGGCCTTGCAGTATTCCACAACCTTTTCATCCGGCTCCACGATACCGGCCTTGGCGCCGGCTTCCACCGTCAGATTGCAGAGTACGATACGCTCGTCGATGGAGAGATTGTGGGCGCCGTCTCCGGCAAACTCCATGATCTTGTAGTTGGCTCCGTTGGCTCCGATATCGCCGATGATGGTGAGAATCAGGTCTCTGGCGTACACGCCCTCCCGCAGAGAACCGTGAAGGTTAAAACGGATGGTTTCCGGAACCATCACCCAGGAAGTTCCGGTGGTCATGGCATAGAGGAAATCTGTACAGCCCACTCCTGTTCCGAAAGCGCCCAGTGCTCCGTAAGTGGTGGTGTGAGAATCTGCACCGAAAATCAGCTCGCCCGGGCAGACATAATCTTCCATCATGATCTGATGACAGACACCCTGTCCCTCATATAATTTGATGCCGTGATCTTTGGCGAAATTACGCATTTTTTTATGTGCTTCGGCAGTTTTCGGATTCTCCGCCGGTACGTTGTGGTCCATGATGAAGACTACTTTATCTTTATCGGCAATCTTCGGATTCTTCAGCTGATTGTAATACATATCCACAGTCAGATGTGTGGTTCCGTCATTGCTCATCATGCGGTCCAGAGTGACCGTGTGAATATCATTTGGCTTCACCTCGTCCACGCCGGCGGCTCTGGCAATGATCTTTTCTCCTAATGTCATACCCATATTTATGCCTCCTCCTTATTTAAAGATGCAATGAGCCCTCCGGCAGACAGAATTTTCTGCATATATTCCGGAAGCTTGGTGCAGGAAAATACCTGACCGTCCACGGTGACTGTTCCGGCGGACAGGTCAAGCTCCGCCTCGCCGCCGTCCTCCACGTGGTCGTACAGATCTTTGCATACAATAACCGGAAGCCCGATGTTGATGGCGTTCCGGAAGAAAATTCTTGCAAATGATTTGGCAACGACCGCCTTGATACCCAGGGCCTTCAGGACGCTCGGCGCCTGCTCTCTGGAAGAGCCGCAGCCGAAATTCTCTCCGGCCACGATCAGATCGCCCGGCTGGGCTTTCTTTGCGAAAGAAGGATCCAAAGATTCAAATGTATACTGTTTCATGGCTTCAATATCCGGCAGAAGCAGATACTGGGAAGCGATAATCTGGTCGGTATCCACATCGTTGTGAAACTTCCAGACACGACTTTTACTCATACTGATACCTCCGTCTGTTATGTTTTTTTATTCAGAATAATTCATAAAATGTCCTGCCATCTTGCGATGCAGGCGCTTTTTACTGTCTGATAACTCGTATTATAGAATACTACAAAATAAATATGAAGTCCAGAATAAATGGGGATTTATAGAGATGAAAAGGGATGATACACAGACGATGGCGTAAGGCCACAGACAGGTTCGCCCGACTCGGCCCTCACTCGGCCTGACCTATAGAATATATTTTCCCAGGAAATACGACAGCCCTCGTTCACAGCTCGCGGTCGAAGTCTGTCTGTGTCCAAAACGTCATCTGTGTTGTGGAAAACCACTCTTTTCACCTCTATAAAAATCCTGTACCACGTTGCAAACCAGCAGATATTATCAATCATGGGGGATCAGGCTGCATATAAATGACCTGTTCTCGCATTGTCATTGAACAATCGCAATACAAGCAGGCAATCAGACTGAAGAGCACGCTACTCTGATACAGATGCCGTCGAGATGGAACGGGAGTTTTGTCACAATCTTAGTGATGCTGCAAATCTCGTCTGCTCCTGCATCCTCAGATTCTATCGAAACCCGCAGTTCCACCTCGACAAATCCCCATTAAAAAAAATATTGACACTCTGTCAGAATAGTGTTACAGTACATTTACTGACATAGTGTCAGAACGGAACCGCAGTACATTTGTCATAGCAGGATAACGCTGCGGTGCAGGTTCGGACAATGTGCCGGAGAGACAGATTATACATTTGTATCAATGATCAAAGGAGGAACTTGACATGTTAGGAAACTTTTCATATTGTAACCCGACAAAGTTATATTTTGGCGATGAGTCTCTGGATTATCTGAACACGGAGCTGCCGAAGTATGGTAAAAATGTGGTGCTCATCTACGGTGGAGGTTCCATTAAGAAAAACGGCATCTATGACGCCGTGGTAAAGATTTTAAAAGATAATGATAAAAATGTGGCGGAGATCGCCGGCGTTATGCCGAACCCGACGGTGGATAAGCTTTATGAGGGCGTGGAGACTGCCCGCGGACATCAGGCAGATTTGCTTCTGGCGGTGGGCGGCGGTTCTGTCTGCGATTATGCCAAGGCAGTTTCTGTATCCGTCAACTGTGACGAAGACCCGTGGGAGAAATATTACCTGCGCTTTGAAGAACCGGACTGCGAGACCCTTCCGGTGGGATGTGTGCTGACCATGGTAGGAACCGGTTCTGAGATGAACGCCGGAGCGGTCATCACCAATCCGAAGACAAAACAGAAGATCGGTCATGTATTTGCCGATGAGAAGATCATGCCGAAGTTTGCCATCCTGAACCCGAAATACACGCTGACACTGCCGCATTATCAGATGGTAGCGGGCATCTATGATATCTTTAATCATATCTGTGAACAGTATTTCTCCGGTGATGATGACAATACCAGCGACTACATCAGCGAAGGTCTAATGCGCTCTGTTGTTCACGCAAGCCGCATCGCCAATGAGAATCCGCAGGATTACGAGGCAAGAAGCAACCTTATGTGGGCGGCTACCTGGGCCCTCAACACTCTGGTTTCCCGCGGTAAATCCACCGACTGGATGGTGCACATGCTCGGACAGTCTGTGGGAGCCTATACCGACGCCACCCACGGCATGACGCTGGCTGCGGTTTCTCTGCCATATTATCGTTACATTCTGCCTTATGGCGTGCAGAAGTTCAAAAGATTCGCTGTAAATGTATGGGATGTGAATCCGGAAGGAAAGACCGATGAGCAGGTGGCAAAAGAAGGTCTGACGGCCATGGAAAGCTGGATGAAAGAACTGGGGCTGGTGATGAATATTACCGAGCTGGGCGCCACAGAGGATATGATCGGAGGCATCGCCGACGGCACCCTGATCATGCCGGGTGGATATAAAGTTCTGAATCGTGAGGAAATTATAAATATTCTTAAAGAGAGCCTGTAGGATACAGGCGAAAGAATAAGACAAAATGATGGAAAAGGAGAGTGTATCATGAGTCAAAAAGTATTAGTTGCATATTTTTCCGCCAGCGGCGCAACCGCCCGCGTGGCACAGGAGATGGCGCAGGCTCTGGGCGCAGACCTCTATGAGATTCGTCCGGAACAGCCGTATTCCTCCGCAGATCTGAACTGGATGGACAAAAAGAGCCGCAGCACTTTGGAGATGAACGATCCGTCCTGCCGTCCTGCCATTGCAGAGCCGGTGCAGGACATGGCGCAGTACGATACCGTTTTTATCGGTTTCCCAATCTGGTGGTACGTGGAGCCGCGCATTGTGGATACCTTCCTCGAAAGCTATGATTTTGCCGGCAAGACGATGATACCTTTTGCAACCTCCGGCGGCAGTGATATCCGGAAGGCGGAGAAGAGCCTGAAGGAACATTGCCCGGCTGCTTCCTGGAAGGGCGGCCAGCTTTTGAACGGGTCCGGAGCGGCGGACTGGGCGCAGCGCGTGCTGAATTGAGAATGAGATAGATTTCAGGCGGCAGGGAATGAAACCAGAAATGCGTTTCCCTGCCGCTGTTTTTGTGGGAAGACTCGCGGGCGGGCTAATCTTGAAATAGGGCTACCGCAATCCCACTGTCTTTAGACAATGGGTTAGGGTAGCCAAAAGTGATGGCTTGTGCTAAACTTGCGTTATGGGAACGTGGAAATCAAACAGAAAGGATGCTCCGAAAATATATAGAAAACCAGGGATAGAAAGGGGATGACAGTCAATGCTGAAAGCATATAAATACAGGATATATCCGAATAGCGGACAGAGAACACAGATTGCAAAAACATTTGGCTGTTGTCGTTTTGTTTATAACCGTACACTGGAATATCGGAAAGAACTATATGAGAAAGAAAAGAAATCCATGAGTAAAACCGACTGTAATAATTACTGCAATAGGGAATTAAAGTCACAGTATGAATGGCTAAGGGAAGTCGATAAATTCGCCCTGACCAATGCAATTTATAACATGGACTCTGCCTATCAGAAATTTTTCAGGGAACATGCGGGATATCCAAAATTCAGGAGTAAACATGACAGCCATAGATCCTATACAACAAATTATACAAATGGAAATATAGCGGTAGATTTTGAGAATGGTAAGGTAAAACTGCCTAAATTAAAAGAGGTAAAAGCAAAGTTACACAGGGAATTCAGAGGACAGATCAAGTCGGCGACTGTCTCGCAGGCTCCCAGTGGAAAATATTATGTGTCCATACTTGTAGAAACGGAACATAAGGAACTGGCACATACAAAGGACAGCATAGGGATAGATCTGGGGATCAAGGATCTATGCATTACTTCCGATGGGAAGAACTATGAGAATCCAAGGATCATAAGGAAATACGAAAGACAGCTGGCAAAGCTGCAAAGGCAGCTGTCCCATAAAGAAAAGGGAAGTAAAAACTATTATAAAACAAAGAAAAAGATAGCATTATGCCATGAGAAGATAAGAAATACCAGAAAAGATTATCTGCATAAGATTTCCCATGAGATTATCAGCGAAAACCAAGTGATAGTCTCTGAGAATTTGCAGATAAAAAATATGGTAAAAGATCATCATCTGGCAAAAGGCATAAGTGATGTATCGTGGTACGAGCTGACGAGACAGTTAGAGTATAAGGCAAAATGGAATGGCAGGGAATATATCAAAATAGATACATTTTATGCCAGCAGTCAATTATGTTTCGTTTGCGGGTATCAGAATCCGGATATAAAAGATTTGTCAGTAAGAACATGGATATGTCCGCAATGTGGAGCGATACATGACAGAGATATAAATGCCGCTAAAAATATATTAGCAGAAGGATTAAGGCAGATAGCGTAAACATATATAGGGCAGGGACTGCCCGAATTAACGCCTGTGGAGATAGTAGGTTACGAGGTCGATGAAGCAGGAAGCCCAGTGGTTTTAGACAATGGGCAGTTCACTTGACAGGAGGAAGGGAAGTCTCTATAATAAATATCAGTAATGACCGGAAAAGAGGAAATAGTTATGCCAAAGGGTTCAGAAGAATTGACCAATGCAAGAAAAGAAGAGATTGTAAACGCCTGTGCGTCACTTTATGAGACTATGGGATTTAAAGATATCACCATCAGGGATATCGGAGAGAAGACTTCTTTTACCCGTACCTCCATTTATAATTATTTTCAGACAAAAGAAGAGATTTTTCTGGCTCTTTTACAGCGCGAGCATGAAGCGTGGATTGCCGATCTGGAGGCGATTATTCATCAGAATGAATCTCTGACAGCCGTAGAGTTTGCCCATGAGCTTGCCGTCACGCTGGAGAGACGGGGTACGATGCTTAAGCTCATGTCCATGAACCTTTATGATATGGAAGGCAACAGCCGCCTGGAGAATCTGGTGTCCTTTAAAACAGTGTACGCAAAAGCCATGCGGACCATTACCTGCTGCCTGGAGAAGTTCTTCCCGCATATGAGCGTGAATGATATGCAGGAGTTCCTCTATGCATTTTTTCCATTTCTGTTCGGAATCTATCCTTATACTACGGCCACGGAGAAACAGAAACAGGCTATGGAGATTGCTCATGTGGACTATGCGCAGTATTCGGTATATGAGATTACGAAGTCTTTTGTCATGAAGATGCTCTTTTTCTTCGAGAAGCAGGGCTGATCCGGAAGAAGAGACAGTTCAGACGAAAAGATAATTGAGAATAATTAAAAAAAGAAAATGCTTCACAGCATTTTGCTTTCACATTAAAAGGAGATGTTCTTCCGTTAAGGAGATGTCCTCCCGTTGTTTAAGCGCAGCGGGAGGCTCTTTTTGTTTCATAAGAAATTTTGCTGGAATTCCATATTGACAACTGACCTGTGGTGTTATAAACTGTACTTGTATATATGATACAGTATAAAACGGTGTGAGAGGTGATGATATTTTGGAGATTGTCGTGAGCAATAAGAGCAGCAAGCCTTTATATGAACAGATTGCATCGCAGATAAAGGCGGCGATTATCAGCGGAGAACTAAAGGCGGGCGATTCGATTCCGTCTGTGCGTTCCCTGGCCAGATCTCTCCATATCAGTATATTGACCGTGCAGAAGGCCTATGCGGTCCTTCAGGAAGATGGATTTATCGAGACGACTGCCGGAAAGGGCTGCTATGTATCGGCACAGAATCAGGATTTTTATCTGGAAGAACAGCAGAAAAGAATCGAGGAGAGGTTTGGGGAAGCGATTGAGATTGCCCGCGCCAGCGGGATTGCTCTTGATAAACTGATTGATTTGTTGACACTGATGTATCAGGAGGAGGAATAGATGACTGAAAACATTTTGGAAGTGAAGCATTTATCAAAAGATTACGGAGATTTTGTTCTTGACGATATCAGTTTTTCTCTGCCTCGGGGTGTGATCATGGGACTGATTGGGGAAAACGGGGCCGGGAAGTCCACAACGATCAACTGCATATTAAACGAAACAGAAAAAAGTGCGGGAGAAATACGGATTTTTGGAAAGGATCACACGGCAGAAGAGATTGCCGTCAAAGACAAGATTGGAATTGTTTTTGACGAGAATCATTTTCCGGACATTTTCACGCCGGAGGAGATCGGTACATTTCTGTCCGGTATTTATTCACGCTGGAACTGGAAGAGCTACCGGCAGTTTCTCGAACAGTTTGAGCTGCCGAAAAACAAGAAGATTAAAGATTTTTCAAAAGGAATGAAAGTAAAGCTTGCCTTTGCGGCTGCGCTCTCCCATGGAGCGGAACTGCTGATTCTCGACGAGGCGACCAGCGGCCTGGACCCGGTCATCCGGGATGACGTCCTTGATATGCTCATGGATTTTGTGCAGGACGAGAGCCATTCGGTGCTGGTGTCCTCCCACATCATCAGCGATCTGGAGAAGGTGGCGGATTACATCACATTTCTTCATAAAGGAAAGATGGTGTTCACCCATGAAAAGGATACGCTGATCGATGAATACGGTGTGCTGACCTGCGGGGCGGCAGTGTTTGACGCTCTGGACCGGTCGGAGATTATCGCATACCGCCGGAGCGAATATCAATATCAGGTGTTGGTGAAGAATCGGCAAAAGGCCGGGAGGCAGTATCCGGACGCTATCGTAGGCCCGGCTTCCATCGAGGAGATCATGCTGTTTTATGTAAAGGGGGAAATGCAGTGAAGGGATTATTGATGAAAGATTTTCTGACCATAAAGAAAAAATACGGTATGTTCCGGGTGTGGATGGATCTGGGAATCGTTGTCATTCTCATGCTGATTCTCCGGGGAGCGGCAGCCCTGTACATCAGTCTGCTTCTGATTCCTCTGGAGGCGGCGTCTATGCTCATCACCGTTATCAACTGCGATGAACAGTGGAAATGGGGAAAATACGCGGTGGCACTGCCGGTATCAAAAAAACAGATCGTGGGAAGCCGGTATGCTTTTGCGGCAGCAGCGGCGGCCGCCGGTTTCTGCCTGGCGCTGCTGGTCAATACGGTGACGTATTTCTGTTTTCCGTCGTACCGGTTTGGATTTTATCTGTTTTTATCTGCGGTTTCCTTCTGCGTTGTACTCCTGTTCCAATCCTTTATTCTGCCGTCCAATTATCTGCTGGGAGTCAACGCGGGTTTTGCCGTGATGTTCATTCTCATAATCATATTGATCGGATTGGGGCTCTGGTCGAGACTGACCGGAAATGCAGTCATGGGATTTGTAGTAAATCATTTTGATTTGAGTATGGTGGTAGGATTTGCAGGAGTTATTTTTTTATTTGCGGCGTCGTATGGGGTGTCGACGGTTTTCTTTGAGAGAAAATATGCATAACTTTCGTTGGACGGACAGACGATTTTAGGGTATGATAAGATAATAAAGCAAAGGAAGGAATCAGTTATGGATTTGCCAAAAGACCCGATGATGCTCTACAGTGTCGTCAACACAAAACTGCGGGATTATTACAGCTCTCTGGAAGCTATGTGCGAGGACATGAACCTCTCGCAGCAGGAGCTGGAGGAAACGCTTCGCGCGGCGGGATTTGAATATAATAAAGAATTGAATAAGTTTATTTAGCCGACGGATAAAGTGTGTGCATATTGTGGATGATAACAGTCTGCAATTATAAAAAATATACAAAAAAAGTCAAAAAATAGTTGATTCTCCCGGCATATTTTTTTATAATAAAGAAAATGTGAACATTTTGTGTTCAGGATTATGCGGGGAGGGATGGTATGAAGAAACGAATCGGTGCGTTGTTTCTGGCTTTTGTGCTGTTGTTTGTGGCGGCAGTTCCGGCCAGCGCGGCGCGAATCAGTATCAGCAAAAACAGCGTCACTCTGGAAGTGGGAGAGACCCATCAGCTGTATGTCACGGTGGACAGTATTGTGAGTAACGCGCAGGCGTGGGCCAGTTCGGACACCTCTGTGGCCGTGGTAGATCAGAAAGGTCTCGTGACGGCAAAGGGCAAAGGTTCTGCGGTGATAACGGGTATGATGAACGGGGTCAGTGTGGAGTGTCTGGTCTCCGTGGTGGAAAAAACGGTGAAGACCACCACCCGGTATAATGTCCTGATCCTTGACGCTTCGGGCAGCGTCAGAGGGAAGGCGCTGAAGCGGGAGAAGGAGGCAGCCAAGCGTTTCTGCCGGACAGTGCTGAATGCCGACGGGGATAATTATTTCGCACTGGTCAGTTTAAGTACCCAGGCAAAGATTATCTGCGATTTTACCAAACAGTACGACCAGTTGGCGAAGGCCATCAACGGCATGAAGGCAAAGGGCGGCACCAATATGAATCAGGCTTTTCAGCAGGCCGACAAGCTTCTTGGCGGCGTGAAGGGCGGCGATAAGGTCATAAAAAATGTGGTGCTTTGCTCCGACGGTCTGCCGGAGGACGGCGCGAAAGCGGCCAAGGGAAGATATAAGGCAAAAAATCATAAGTTCTATAAATACGCCAACGCCGTTTATAAGACGGATGTGAAGATGAAAGCGAAGAACTATTTCATATACGCCCTGGGATTTTTCCATAATTCCGAAGGAAAGGATCTGAAGTTTGGCAAGAAGCTGATGCGGGATCTGGCTTCAAAGAACCGCTATTACATAGTGAGAAAGCCGAAGGATATTGACAGGGTGTTCCGGAAGATTGCCAATAAGATTCGGAAGACTACCAAAAATGAGCCACAGCCGGTCAGAAAGGAAAAGACATCGAAGTCTTCCATCCGGCTGAGTCAGTCGAACATCACCATCTATGTGGGACAGAAAGTAAAGCTGAAAGCCACGGTGAAGGGAAAGAACAAGAAGATAAAATGGAAGTCTTCCAATAATAAAGTGGCAAAAGTCAATAAAAAAGGCAAGGTGACCGGCGTCAGCCCGGGTCAGGTAAAGGTTACTGCTAAAGTTGGCAATAAAAAAGCCACCTGCATCGTCAATGTAATTATCAAACATCCGACCTATTCCCAGTATTTCATGGTAAATGTACAGAAATCCAAATACGGGGATAAGAAGATTGACGAGTACGGTATCCGTCTGATTACCAATGAAGAGGCGGTTATCAGGAAATGCGCGGTGTACGTCAGAAAGAATCTGGACGGCAGCTATTCCCGTACCATGGCCTGCACCGGCGATAATATTACCTACGCATATTTTGTGCCATATCTTGCAAGAAAAGGTAAGATCATTTACGAAGGTGGAAAGACCGCCAATATCAATACCATTTATCTGAGAAGGGGCAGCGACGGTGTATGGAGCCACAACGGATATTACGGTCTGGTAAACGCCAATCTGGAAGACGCCTACGGCAATGAGCTGGCAGTGGAGTCAACCGGCGTTGCCGGAAAAAACACGCAGATTTTTGATGATCTGAACGCTATGAAAGAGTGGCTGAGACAATAAAGGCGATCGTATACGGAAGACATAATAAAGACATTATAATAAAGATAACAGGAAAACCGAAGGAAAGAGGGCAGGTAAATCGCATCCTTCGGTTTTTTGTATTGATCATTGCTTTTGCAGGCGGTTAAAACGCCGCGTGGGAATCATATCAGGCGAGAAAATTCTGCGAGCGGAACGCCGAATTAAAAGAAAAACTTTGATTCCATGCGATACCGCAGCGCCTCAAAGGACGTATCGGACAGCACCTGCATGGCTTCCACAGGATAGCGGCCTGCCGCGGTCTCACCGGTGAGCATCAGAGAAGACGCGCCGTCAAGCACAGCGTTAAAAATATCGCTGACTTCCGCCCTGGTCGGTACGGGATGCTCCGTCATGGACGCCAGCATCTGGGTGACGACCATAAATGGCTTTTTAAAAGTCAGACAGGTGCGGGCAATCTGTTTTTGGACGGCAGGAAGCTTCGAGAGCGGGTATGCATTTCCCAGATCGCCCCGGGCGACGACAATCTGGTCGCAGTGCGGCAGAAGGGAAGGAAGCTGTTCCACGCCCTGCCGGTTTTCGATTTTGGCAAAGATTCGAATGTGCGCCAGATGATAGTTCATCAATGCCTGTTTCAAATTTAACAGATCTTCACTGCCACGCACAAAGGGCAGCATAACCCCGGTCACCCGGTATTTGCGCAGTACTTTCAGATTTTCCAGATCCTGATCGGTCAGGGTTGGCAGTTCGACGGAAACACTATCGATGGCAAGACTCTTTCTGGAAGAGAGAAGACCTCCTGTTTTGACCTCCGCCTCTGCTTCCGGCATCGTTTGGAAGACTTTAGTTACCGTAAGAATGATATTTCCATCATCAAGGCGCAGAGTCTGTCCTTCCTTCAAATAAGAAAAAACAGCTTCAGGCACCGGAATGGCAGTTTCTGCCATGGCAGAGATTGGGCGAAGCCGCACAGTGCAGCCGTCTGACAGCGGGAGAGGCTCCTTCAGGATTCCGATGCGGACTTCCGGTCCCTGCAGGTCCACCAGCAGGTCAGGTACAATGTGCCTTTTTTCTGCAACGGCGTAAAGATTATGAAGCCACGGTTCACAGTCCGCCAGGTTAGTATGGGAAAGATTCAGGCGAAGCCCTGTCATACCTGCCTGAAACATATCATTTAATATCTCTGTGGAGTGATCGGACGGGCCGAGCGTTCCATATAATTCCAATGTTTTTCTCATAGTATACTCCTTATAAATTACTGAGGTGATTCTGGAATAGGGATTTACAAGAATCCTGTACCTTTGTGGCAAAACAGCAGGTTGTGGAGATCTTTGTGTGGCTGTTGAACGGTTCTTTCATAAACTATGGCAATTTTAACCGTAATTTCTGTTCCTTATGACGTTGACTATCCTCTTCTCTTTGATAAATGGCTGTAATTTTTGCATGTATTATTAAAAATTCGGGAGAGGAGTCGATAATTCCCGGCGAGCCAGCCACTCTGATACAGATTTGGTCGATTTGAATCCGGTGACTTTGCTATAATCCGGGGTGATGCAAATCCCGTCAGCTCATCTTTACCCGGATGATTTCAAAATCTACAGATTCAAAGCGACAAATCCCAATTTACCGCTTCTATTGTAACACACTCACGGTAATTTGACATTTTCTTTGGTTAATAATACACTATATTTATATGTGAAAGTTTTCAGATTTCTGATGACAAAAACTTTTCTTTCACACTGAGAAATATTAGCGATAAAAAACGAAAAAACATACTTGACAATTGAATATTCATTCAACTATAATGTGCTTAGTTGAATGAATGTTCAATTGAATATACATTCATTTGACTATAGGGAGGTAGTTATGGCAACGAAAAAAAGTGACAGCACAGCGCTGTTTCCTGAGAGTATTGAGCAGGTGCAGAGAAATATGCCGGATGATGCCGATATTGAGAAAGTAGTTTCTTTTTATAAGGTTCTGGCTGACAAAACCCGGCTTCGGATTCTGTACGCCATCAAAGAACAGGAAATGTGCGCGGGAGATATCGCAGTGCTGCTTGACATGACAAAATCTGCCGTATCCCACCAGCTGGCAGTGATGCGCAACATGCATCAGATTAAATCCAGACGGGATGGGAAAAATGTTTTTTATTCACTGGATGATGAACATATTGTGGATATTCTGGAGGAGGCCATGGTACATATGGTGCATGCGGAACCATAAGCTGTCTTTTCCGTGTGCTGAAACGTTTATTCTGTACCATTTGCTGAATTACAAACGTATCAGCACACCAGGTGTAACCGGCCGGTATGCCCTTGGACAGAGTGTTTTCGTCAGCCGCCATTTCCTTCACCGAATCCGGATAAATGGGAATCATACAGTGTATAAAAATACTGAACATTAAGGATCATTTAAGAAGGGAATCTGAAATATGAAGAGAAAAGTTTATATTCTGGAGGGACTTGACTGCGCCAACTGCGCCGCCAAGATAGAAAATAAATTAAGTAAAATGCCCGGCCTTTCTGATGTTTCGGTCACTTACGCGACCAAACAGCTGCGTCTTTCCGCGGAAGACCCGGATGCGCTCCTTCCGCAGGTTCGGGAAGTGGTGAAATCCATGGAGCCGGATGTGGAAGTAGTGGAACGAACCCGGGGAGGAAAACAGACGCAGACTCACGAGCATAGTCATCATGACCATGACCATCATGATCACGAGCATCACCATGAGCATGGCGCGGGCTGCGGATGCGTCCATGACCATCATGATCACGAGCACCACCACGATCACGGCGAGAGCTGCGGGTGCGGCCACGACCATCATGATCACGAGCATCACCATGACCACAAAGAAGGACCGCATGCCACCCGCTCCCACACACATTTTGTGGAAGAGTTCCATCATGTGGAGGGGCATCCGGAGGATTGTGACTGCGAACAGTGTCATTCCTTCGTGGAGTACTGTGACGTGTGCGGGGAGAGTCTGGCAAAATGTACTTGTCATATGCCGGATGAGGATCTGGAGAAGAGGGTGTACATTCTGGAAGGTATTGACTGCGCCAACTGTGCGGCAAAGATTGAGGCGAAGATCCGGCAGATGCCGGAGGTGGGATTTGCTTCTGTGGCCTTTGCCACCAAACAGTTGCGGGTGTCTGCCAATAATCAGGATGAACTGCTGCCGAAGATGCAGGCAGTGGTGGATTCCATTGAAGACGGGGTCACTATAGTTCCGAGAAAACGGAAGAAGATTACGTCGGTATCTGATACAAAGCTTTATATTCTGGAAGGTCTTGACTGTGCCAATTGCGCCGCCAAGATTGAGGCGAAGCTGAAGACCATGGATGGCGTGGATGATGTGACCATCACTTACGCCACCAGGCAGATGAAACTGTCCGCAAAGAATCCGGACGCCATGATCCCGGCCATTCAGGCGACCATCGATTCCATGGAGGACGGCGTCACTGTGGTGCCAAAGGAAAGAAATGTGGCCGCGGCGGCCGGAGAAAAGAAGGAGCCAATCTGGAAGAATCCGCTGTTTTCCATCGGCATCGGCGCGGCGTTGTTTGTGGTGGGCGAGATCCTTGAACATGTGGGAGCAGGTCAGATTCCGCTGCTTGTACTGTTCCTGATCGCATATCTGATTCTCGGCGGCAAGGTACTGATGACTGCTGCCAGAAACATTGCTAAAGGACAGGTATTTGACGAGAATTTCCTGATGAGCATCGCTACCATCGGCGCTTTCCTGATCCAGGAATTCCCGGAGGCCGTGGGCGTCATGCTCTTCTACCGCATCGGGGAATATTTTGAGGAACGTGCGACCGAGCAGAGCCGTTCCCAGATCATGGAGGCTGTGGATCTGCGGCCGGAAGTGGTAAACCTTGTGGTTGGTGAAGATATCCGTGTCATAGACGCGGAAGAGGCAAATGTGGGAGATATCGTCCTGGTACGGCCGGGCGACCGGATTCCTCTGGACGGCGTGATTATCGACGGCGAGAGCCGAATTGATACCTCTCCGGTAACCGGAGAGCCGGTGCCGGTGATGGCGAGAGTCGGTGACGGTGTGGTGTCCGGCTGCGTGAACACCTCGGGGCAGCTGAAAGTCCGTGTGGAGAAGATTCTTGAAGAATCCATGGTCACAAGAATACTTGATTCCGTGGAAAATGCAGCGGCCAGCAAGCCGAATATCGATAAATTTATCACCAGATTTGCCCGGGTGTATACACCGTTTGTGGTATTTTTCGCACTGTTTGTGGCGTTGGTTCTTCCATTCCTTCTGCCGGAATCCATGAACTGGCATTTGTTTGTGGATCCGTCCTATGCAGGAGAAGTATCCAGAGTGTACGGCGTCAGCGGAACCGCATCCATTTACACGGCGCTGACCTTCCTGGTTATCAGTTGTCCGTGCGCATTGGTGCTGTCTGTGCCGCTGGCATTTTTCTCCGGCATTGGCGCGGGATCGAAGAAGGGTATTCTTTTCAAAGGCGGCGTTGCCATCGAAGCGTTGAAAAAAGTACAGGCCATCGTTATGGATAAAACCGGAACCATCACCAAAGGAAACTTTGTGGTTCAGTCTGCCAACCCGGTGGCCGGAACCGTGAGCGCCGATGAGCTGCTGACAGTGAGCGCCAGCTGCGAGTTGTCTTCCACTCATCCGATAGGAAACAGTATCGTGGAAGCAGCGGAACAGAAAGGTCTTGATATCGAGCGGCCTTCCAGGGTAGAAGAAATCGCCGGACACGGTATCCGCGCGGTGCTCAGCCGGGGCGAAGTCCTTTGCGGCAACCGCAAACTGATGGACGCAAACCATGTGGATATGAGTGCGTACCGGAAAGAAGATTTCGGAACAGAAGTTCTCGTGGCGCTGAACGGAATGTTTATCGGCAATATCGTTATTTCCGATACGATTAAAGAAGACGCGCCGTCCGCCATTGCGGCAGTGAAAAAACTGGGTATCCGCACGGTTATGCTGACGGGAGACGCTCAGGAAAGCGCCGAGAAAGTTGCAAAAGACACAGGAATCGATGAGGTACATGCGAAGCTGCTGCCGGAAGAGAAACTTTCCGAACTTCAGAAAGTGCGGAAACAGCACGGAGCTGTCATGTTTGTGGGCGACGGAATCAACGACGCGCCCGTGCTGGCGGGAGCCGATGTGGGAGCCGCCATGGGAAGCGGCGCTGACGCCGCCATAGAGGCGGCCGACGTGGTATTCATGAACTCAGAAATGAATGCGATACCGCAGGCACTGCGTATTGCCAGAATGACCAACAGCATTTCCTGGCAAAACGTGGTATTTGCCCTGACCATCAAGATCATTGTCATGATCATGGGGCTGTTCGGTTTTGCCAACATGTGGATCGCCGTTTTTGCCGACACAGGAGTGTCCGTCATCTGCCTGTTAAATTCCATCCGGATTCTCAGAAAATGAGAGCAGGATGAAACCCGATAACTGAAAATAGAAATCGTATCCAAAAGCAAGGACGCGCTGTATATGGAAAATGTATTCATATGCGGCGCGTTTTTTTACGGAAAATAAAATAAATAACTTATTACACAATTAATGAACATATAAAAAATAATGCTACAAAAAATGCCACAGATTGACCATACTAAAATATATAAGATAAAATAAATAATAAATAACAAAGGAACGGTGAATACATGTCCATTTTATCGGAAAGACTGAAATATTTTGTGGAACAGAAAGGATACAGCATCGCGGATCTGGCTGGCAGGAGCGGGATTGAGAGAGCGACTCTTTATCAGTACCTGAAAGGAAGCCGCCCGTTGAAAAATCACGTCCATCTGGAGACTTTGATGGCGGAGCTGCAGCTCACTCCCGACGAAAGGCAGGAAGTACTGGAAGCCTATGAAATCACGCAGATTGGGCAGGTGCAGTATAACCGCCGCTGTAAAGTCAGGGAAATCCTCAATTCGCTCCTGACCATTGAGGAGAAGACTTCTGTGGTTCCGAAACTGGAGCAGGAAATGTATCTGCGGACGGCAGAGGGGCAGCGGCTGATTCAGGGAGAACTGGAAATCAATCGCCTTGTCAGCAACATCATCTACGAAAATGTGATCCGGGGCGGAGAACTGCGACTCCTTACCCAGCCAGACAATGATCTGTTGATGGAATCCCTGCTCCTTCTATGCGACGATAACATTCAGACAAAGGTCACTCAGATTATCTGTCTGGAGGCGGGCGGGGGAAGAGACGGCTGCCGTAATCTGGAAAATATCCGGCGGATTCTCCGGTATGGCGTCGGTATCCGCCGTTATGAGCCGCGGTACTACTATGGCAGACCGGCAGAGCATTATGGCGTCATGAATGTGATGCCGTATCTTGTGGTCACGGACCGCTGCGCCGTTCAGATATCCTCAGACTGGAAGGCGGCGATTCTCCACAGTGAACCCGCAGTCGTGACGTATTTCAGACATTTTTTCGAGAAAATGTGCCGGCAGAGTCATACGTTTATGACCAGCATCGACGGTTTTCTCGGCAACCAGGCAAAGTGGGGACAACAATATCTGCAGATTACAGCGCTTTCCAATATTCTTGAAATCTGTTCCGGTTTGTGCAGCGTTCAGTTCTGGGACGAGACACTCATCAGAAAATATATCAATCCCGGTATTCCCGACTGTGAGTCCGTCATAAAGAATTATTCCGCCTATGTGTCTGTTCTCTATCAGGTGAAAAAACGACGCCATACCACGGTGCTGATGAACGCTTCCTTCGTGGAGAGATTTATACAGGATGGTATTTTACGCGAATACCCGTCCGTTTTCTTCAAGGGAGCCATATCGGCGGCCGACCGCCGGCTCCTGATCGAACGAATTCTCAAAGCGGTGGACGAGGGATGGTATCACATCCGCCTGCTACCGGGAGAGAATTTCCCTCTGTACTACCACTGGGAGATACTTCTCAGCCGGGGAGAGAGCATGCTGTTTCAGTACGCCCACCAGAATCAGTTCAAGATCTTTCAGTTCACCGAGGCGGACATCCTGGAGGCTGTCTACGATTATCTTGCAAGCATCTCCGTTGGCAAAGACACACTGGACGACGCCCAGTCGGCGGCGCAGCTGCGGGAGTGGATGGAAAAATATCTGGGGTGAGGGAGTATGGGTTGTATAAAGAACAAAAAGGTGATTGAGCTCGATAATGATGCAATGGAGGGAAAAGAGTATGATAAAAAAGTTTGAATCAATGAAACGATGGGCGGCTGTTCTGATGACAGCCATGTTGACTGCTTCTCTGCTTCCGATGGAGTGTTTGAATGATCTGGCAGGAATTGATGACAGCCTGCTTCCATCTGAGGTACAGGCGGCAGAGACTTTGAGTAATCCCCGGATCGTGGAAGATAGTACCATGGATGCTGGCCAGACAGTGACCTGGGACTGCGTGTATTTTGGAAGTTATCCACAGACCGAGGTGGTAGAAGCCGGCAGTGAAGAGGAAGCAGCACTGGTAAAGATGAACAGAGGTATGAGTAATAATGGTGTCAATTACAGGGTTGACTATGAATCGGTCAGCAGCTCTGCTTTCGCACAGATTGAAACGGCTGCATTTGATGGAAATGGAGATGCCACGGTAAATGGAGTGAGATACCGTCGGCTAAAAGGTGAAGAGAGTACCGCAAGTGGAACTGGGAGCTATGACTTCGTGGACGACACGTCTTATCATTATTTTAAATACGAACCAGTGAAATGGAGAGTTCTTTCCGTAGACGATGGGCAGGCACTTCTTCTGTCAGACGAGGCGTTGGACTGCCAGTTATATCACGTAAGCAGAGGCGATATAACCTGGGAAGGAAGTACCATCAGAAGCTGGCTGAATGGTTATGGCAGCGGAAGTAATTTGGGAACTATCGATTACAGTAGTAAGAACTTTATTGACTGTGCGTTTTCAGCAGAAGAACAGACTGCCATTCCAACGACAACTGTTATAAATAATGTAGACAATTATTACTATGAAGGATTTAATGGAGAAAATAATACACAAGATAAAGTTTTTTTGCTATCGGAAACAGAAATCTGGATAGACAAAACAGCGACGTATGGTTTTGTGAACGTTTCTGATATAAAGGATGAAGCACGCAGAAGTGTGGCCAGCGCCTTTGCCTATGCAAAGGGAACAAGATTAAATTTGGCCGATACGTGTACGCCGCATGCGTATATCAGCTGTAATTGGTGGCTTCGTTCACCGGGCGCCGGTTTGGGAAATGTGATAGCTGTTTTTTTCCCGGGACAGATTTCTGGCGGCGGTATCAGCCCAAGTGCGTGTGAAGATATAGGGGTGCGTCCGGCTTTATATCTGGATTTATCCAAGACCAGTTTATATTCTCTGGCAGGAACCGTAAGTTCGGATGAAGTATATAATCGTGATTCCTCAGGAACCGATACCGGAGGAGAAACGAATACGGGAAATACAGCAGGAAGCGGTTCTGAGACGACAAATACCGGCTCGAATCCAACTGCAGCAAAAGAAAATTCTTCCAGCCCGGCTTCCGGCTCATCTGCAAATACAGTGCCACCGGCAGGCACAACCCTGACAGTTGACAATGCGTCTTACATTGTTACGACAGCCGGGTCTGCTGTGACTTATGCGAAGAATCTGAATACAAAAGCGGCGACCGTTACAGTGCCGTCGGAGGTAAAAATCGGCGGTATTACGTATAAGGTAACCTCCATTGCCGACAATGCTTTTAAGAATAATAAGAAACTGAAAAAAGTTACTATTGGAAGTAATGTGACCAGCATCGGTAATTCTGCTTTCAGGAACTGCACAGCCCTCAAAAAAGTTGTCATACCGGCAAAAGTAAAACAGATCGGTAAAAAAGCTTTTTATAACTGCAAGAAACTGCAGTCCCTGACCATCAAAGCAAAGAAACTGACGGCAAAGACCGTGGGAGCTAAGGCATTTGCCAAAGCGGGAAGTAGTAATTATTCTAAACTGAAAGTGAAGGTGTCGAAGAAGAAATATACGGCTTATGTGAAGATGCTGAGGAAGAAAGGCTTATCAGCCAGGGCGAAGGTAAGCAGATGATACTGATAGATGAAATTTCATTTATGTAACAAAGCTTGACATCGCAACAAAATTATTACAAGGGGGAGGAGAGGTATTATGAAAGAAAAACTTAGAAACGGTTTTCTGTTGGCAGCGCTGGCTTTAATGGTTGGATTTTTACCCGGAATTACTGTTAAAGCAGGTTACGAAGAAGGTTATGATTATCAATCTGGTGATTATGGATACGTTATCTTAGATGACGGAACGGTCAGCATCACGAAATATCTTGGCGCGGGTGGCGATGTTATTATTCCGTCAGAGTTAGGTGGGAGAATAGTGTCAGAGATTGGAGAATATCCTCGTGCATCTACAGGAGCGTTTGAAGAATGTCAAACTATTACTAGCGTTGTGATTCCTGGAACGGTCAAAAGAATAGAAGAAGCATTCACCGGATGTACGAATCTGAAAAAAGTGACCATGGAATGCGGAGTGGAGACAATAGAAAGAGGATTTGAATATTGTTCTTCCCTTACAGATATAACTCTTCCGGGCGAGGTGGAAATTAATCCTGGTACATTCAGTGCAACTGGAAACATTAAAACAATTACAATAGCAGAGGGCTCACAGAATGTGAATCATTCAATCAAATATATCCTTTACCCGTCTTTGTATGGGGCAGATAGTTCCTATGATTCATTGACAACCATAAATATTCCTGACAGCGTTATCACAATGGAAGACAATATTTTTCAAAGATGTACAGCGCTTACAACAGTTAATTTGAGCAATAATCTTACAAATATTGGAGAATGGCAGTTCGCATATTGTGAATTGCTGAAAAGTATATCGCTTCCTGATACATTGACAAAGATTGAAGTCAGTGCTTTTGGCAGTACGGGACTGACTGAAATTACGATTCCTGATAGTGTAACCAGTATTGAAAATTCTGCATTTCGCGAATGTTTACAGTTGAGCAGTGTTACTTTTGGAAATGGAATTCGTTCGATAGGAGTAGAGGCCTTTTATGGATGTTCTATGCTTAAAAGCGTAACAATACCTAAAAATGTGACAAGCATTGAAAGAGGAGCCTTTGGATATTTTTTCTATGGCACGTCAGATGTTGAGGAATATGGTGCATTTACTATTTATGGTTATACTGGTTCGGCAGCACAGGATTATGCTGCTGAAACGAAGATTCCGTTTGTGGCGTTAGATAGCGATAGTGTGCAGGGCAATTCAGGTACTCAAAGTGGATCTGGTTCCAGCACCCAAAAAACACCGGGAGGAGGAACAGGAAACTCCGGTTCTTCTTACACAGGTGACGTCCGCAGAACAGCCGGTTCCGGCGCATCCAGAGCGACCTACACGACAACCGGACCGGATACTGCCGAATACAGTTTCCCTGCTGTTGCTTCCGGCGTAACGGAAATCGTGATTCCGGATACAGTGATCATCAACGGCAGAAGCTATAAAGTCACTTACGTCGGTTCCAATGCTTTCGCCGGAAATACGACCATTACCAAAGTGAGCATCGGAAACAACGTGCAGACCATAAGAAGCGGAGCCTTCGCAGGATGTACGAACCTTAAGAAAATTACCGGAGGAAAGAGCCTGACTTATATTTATGAAAGAGCATTTGAAAACTGCGCGAAATTAAAAAAGGTGAATCTCGCCTCTAAGTCTTTGATTTCCATAGGTGATTATGCTTTCCGGAAATGTACATCATTAAAGAGCCTTACTGTAAAATCAAAAAAACTTACATCCATTGGGAAACAGGCTTTTGCAGGGGATAAGAAACTGAAAAAGGTGACTCTATCCACTACGAAACTGAAGAAATCGTCTGTGAAAGCGAAAGCATTTAAAGGAATCGCAAAGAAATGTGTTTTCAAGGCACCGGCGAAGAAAGCAGCGGCTTACAAAAAGATATTCAAGGCAAGAGGCGCAAAAAAGGCGGTAGTCAAATAATAAAATGTGAAAAAAGGAAATAGTCTTTTGTCACATAGTTAGAGGGGAAAATTAAAGCAGAAATTGTGGAGGAATGGGTATGAAACAAAACAAATGGAAACTCCTGACTCTTTGTCTGGCTTTTTTCGGGTTGTTTATCCTGGCAGGAAACGACAGTCTGGATGTGAAGGCGGCAACGGTAACCCATAAGGAAAACGGATGGACGTATACCATAACGGATGGTACGGCGGTAGTGACTGATTATACGGGCAGTGAAACGGAGGTTACGGTACCGGAAAGGATGACGTATAATGGACGCTCATATTTAATTCGTTCTGTTGGTGATAGCTGTTTTGAGGATTGTGATGGGATTGAATCGGTGACTATTCCAGAGCAAATTACCTATCTTGGAAAATGTGCATTTAAAAACTGTACTTCTTTAAGAGAGGTGACAATTTTGAGTGATTTGGATGGGTGTAGTTCATATTCTATTAATGCAACCAGTTTGTATCATGGAAGGGATTCAAAAACAAATTCTGTGTTTTATAACACGGGAAGCAATGCACCTTCATTAACTGTGACATTTGGGAATGGTGTAACATATATTCCGTCATATCTTTTTGCAACAGCTGATGAAAATGGAAAACGAAATTACTGTTATGTAACGGAAGTAAATATTCCAGATAGTGTAAAAGAAATAGGAGAGTATGCATTTTATAATTGTTTTGCTCTTGAAGGTATCACAATTGGAGATGGAGTAACCAATATCGATGAATATAGTTTTGCAAATTGTACAGATTTACAAGCAACTGAAATGGGAACGAGAGTTAACACCATTGGAGAGTATGCATTTTCTGGTTGTATCAATCTTGATACGCTTGTATTAAACAATTCACTTGCAACAATTTCCAGCTATGCTTTCCAAAATTGTTCTTTGAAAGAGATTGTGTTACCAACATCATTAAAATCATTAGAGAAAGGTGCATTTAAAAACTGTACATTTCTTAATGATGTGACTATACAAAGTAATCTAGCAGATTGTAATAAGAGTTCCATAAATACAAATAGTATATGGAAATATGATAATTCTGAAGATTATTCTGTGTTTTATAACACGGGAGCAAATGCTGGCACATTCACTGTCACCTTCACAAACGGCGTGACAAAAGTCCCTGCCTATCTTTTTGCCACGGGATATGATGAAGGGCAGAATGTATATTGCCATATCACAGACGTCAAGATTCCGGACAGTGTGACAGAAATCGGAGACGGCGCATTTTATAACTGTTATGATTTGAGGACTCTCAGGATCGGATCCGGGATAAAGACCATCGGAGAGAAGATGTTTACTTCCAGCCCTGATTTGACAATATACGGTTACACCAATTCAGTGGCGGAAACCTGTGCCAGCGAGTATGGGATACCGTTTGTATCAGTGGGAGCTGTTCAGCCAACGGCATTCGAAAATTCTGGGAATTCAGGTTCTTCCGGAAACGGCAATACGACAACGTCTTCTGGTTCTGGTACATCAACGTCAGGCAGCAAGAAAACTTCTTCCACAAGCGGTAAAAACTCTTCGAGAAGCAGTGCCAGCCTTTCGCGTCCTTTTATCACAAAAGTAAAAAACAAAAAGAAGCGGAAAGTGGTACTAAAATGGAGAAAAAACAGCTCTGCCAGCGGATATCAGATTCAGTATTCAAAGAAAAGTAGTTTTAAAAACAAAAAGACAAAAACCATAAAGAGCAGCTCCAAAGGAAAGATCACTCTTAAAAAGTTAAAAAAAGGAAAAATCTATTATATACGTGTGCGCAGCTACAAAACAGTTGCCGGAAAGAGAACGTATTCATCTTGGAGTTATGTACGTTCCGTAAGAATTGTTAAATAACAGAATATGAAAAAGGAATGTGGAAGATGCCAGCAAATATTCCGGCAGGGTGGACTGTCTGGAAAGTTTTCGCAAGACCTGGAACGTGAAGTCGGTAACGGCTGTTTCCACGGAAAAGTTCAATGTTCTTCCAAAGGTATCGGTCATGGGCTATTTTGAAAATGTCTATGATCTGAATATGAATCCGATTTCCACAACAGGCAAACTGGCCGCGGACGCAAAGTGGGAAGGCAGCATAGACTGGCAGTTTGTGACGCCGATCGGGCCATTTTATCTGACCCTGAAAGGGGGAGGAGAATTGTCCGGAAACATCGGTCCGGAGTATGATTATAATACAAAAACGGTAAATGTGGTGGATGGAGAGCTGACATTAACGCCGTCCGTCAAAGTAGAAGGGGGATACGGAATCTATAAAGTGGCGACCCTCGGGGCAAATGGAAAATTGTCTGCGCCAATCACGCTCGTCCCGGCCACAAAAGGCGAATGGGAAGCGAGCGCTTCCCTTCATATAGAAGTGGTCTTTCTTCTGGATTTTGAGCAGGAACTGCTTGCCAGCAGCGGGACGCTGTGGGACACCACGGGTTCTTCGAAAGCACGGACAAGGGCGGCGGCCAACGGAGGCATTCAGTTGTCAGAGGGAACTCTTTCAGAGATTGACACTTCTTCCCTGAACGATGTCAGCGCATGGAACACGGGAGGCGGCAGCTCTCTGCGGGCCAGAGCGGTGCAGAATTCAGTGGATTCCGAGACAACTGTCCTGGGCAATGTTCTCGGAGGTTCTCTGCCGATGCAGGCGGAGATTAACGGAAAACGTGTCATGGTCTTTCAGTCCTATATCAATGGCAGGGAGACTCTGGACAGCTCGATACTTATGTATTCTGTTTATGAGAACGGCGCATGGTCAGAACCGCAGGCTGTGTGGGATACCGGTACAGCCGATCTGTATGCGGATATGCAGGTGGTAAATGGGCAGCTGGTTCTTGTATGGCAGAAGGAACGAGATAATATTACCGGAGATGTGGAGAATGACAGCGAGGCTGTTCTGGATGCATATGCACAGAATTCAGAAATCTGTTTTGCGGTTTTTGATGAGGCAAGCAATACATTTACTGATGCTTCATATGTGACAGAAAATGATGCTTATGATATGATGCCGGAAATCTGCCATGACAGTGATGATGAAATCGTCATCTCCTGGGTGCGGAATGATGCGGCGGATCTGATGCAGGAGACGGGGGCCAATTCCATTTACACTGCAAAATGGAACGGCGGATCCTTTGAAAAGGAAGAAGAACTTCTGACAACGAACGGAACCGTCGATGATTATGTTATCTATGAAAATGACGGACAGCTTCAGACGGTGTTTGTCAGTCAGTCTGACGGTCTGACGGCTGTGCTTGACACCAAGGGACAGTCCATAGATGCCCTTTCTGATCTGGTGATGTTCTCGGAAGACGGAAGCATATCCAGTCTGGATTATGTGGACGGAAAGATTGTCTGTGTATCCGGCGGAACGTTATATTCTTATGATCCGTCCGGCGGAACGTCAGAGACGTATCTGGCGGGAGAAAGTTCTTTCGGCTCGGAGATTCAGTACGTTTCAGGCGGCGGTAAGAGCGGATATGTGTGGAGCCTCTACGATGAGGAAAGCGGAACAGGGAGCATCGTAGCGTCCATGCGGACAGAGGATGGTTATTCGGAGCCGGTAACGTTGTATGAGAAAGAGGGCGTGATCTGGAGATACATTTCTGCCATTCTGGATGAAGAAGGAAACTGGCAGTTTGTGGCCAACGCAGAAGATACCGGAGCCGACTCGCATTCTCTCATATCCATTGGGAAAGCGCCGGAAACCGGCATTACACTGGCAGGAGCCTCCGTGGATGAAAAAGATGTGGTTGACGGAAAGACAGGTGTGGATTATTTCCTGAGAAACACCGGCGATACTACAATCAATGAGCTGGAGATTACCATCACCCTGGAAAACGGCGAACAGATCACGGAGAAAGTTCCGGTCACGATTTTACCGGGAGAAGATGTGGCGGGAACCGCTTATGTGGATTTGTCAGGAGTGGATTCTAAACAGAATATACAGATTTCTGTTGTGGGCGCGGGTCAGACGGATGTATCGGACTGTACGGCGGAAGATACTGTCGGGCTGCCGGACATTTCTGTCACAGGTACCTGCGCAGAGAATGGAGATGATGTGATTGTTACAGCACTGCTTTCCAATGAAAGTTCGGCGGACACGGAAGTCTCCCTGTCTCTGTTTGGGGATGAGACCATGGAAACAGAACTGACGAAGTCGGATCTGCTCACGGTGAAGGCGGGCAGCAGTGAAAATGTATTCCTGTCTGTAAAGAAGAATGCCATTCAATATAATGAAAATGACGCCGCTTATCTGACTCTGAAAGCGAACGTTGCCGGAGGGGACTTTGACGAAGATAATAATACGGTATATATTGCTCTTTATAAAGAGATACCGGATGATAATCCGGGAGGAGATACCGGGGATACAACAGAGCAGCCGCCGGCGACAGAGACGCCTGGGACGGGAACACAGACGCCGACAACGGGTGCAGGAGGAAGTATATCACAGTCGTCAGATTCCGGTGGAAGTTCATCGCAGACTACCTCGTCGGCCAACGTCTCCGGCAGTACGCTGCCACCGACAGGCACAACCCTGACAGCCGGCAATGCGTCTTACATTGTAACGACAGCCGGGTCTGCTGTGGCTTATGCGAAGAATCTGAATACAAAAGCGACAGCCGTTGCAGTGCCGTCTTCGGTAAAAATCGGCGGTATTACATATAAGGTGACATCCATTGCCGACAATGCATTTAAGAATAATAAAAAACTGAAAAAAGTTACCATTGGAAGCAATGTTACCAGCATTGGCAATTCCGCTTTCAGGAACTGCACAGCCCTCAAAAAAGTTGTTATACCGGCAAAAGTAAAACAGATCGGTAAAAAAGCTTTTTATAACTGTAAGAAACTGCAGTCCCTGACCATCAAGGCGAAGAAGTTGACGGCAAAGACCGTGGGAGCCAAGGCGTTTGCCAAAGCGGGTAGCAGTAATTATTCTAAACTGAAAGTGAAGGTGCCGAAGAAGAAATATACGGCTTATGTTAAGATGCTGAAAAAGAAAGGGTTGTCAGCCAGGGCGAGGGTAAGCAAATGATGCTGACAGATGAGATTTTATGAAATCAACCAGGCGCGTCATATGACGCGCCTGGTTTACGTTTATATGTGTTTATGTTCGTTATATAGTCAAGTCGTTTCGCTTACTGATTAGCCATAACTTCCTTCACAGCGTCTTCAACCATTTTCTTGGTAACGATCTCTACGGTATCGCGGCAGATCATCAGCTCTTCGTTGGTCGGAATACAGATAACCTTTACGCTGGAGTCATCAGTGGAGATGATACGTTCCTGGCCATGCATCTTGTTGGCTTCGTCGTCCAGACGGATGTTCAGGTATCCGAAGTGATCCATGATGGCGGAACGGATAACATCGTCATTTTCTCCGATGCCGGCAGTGAATACGATGGCGTCTACACCGTTCATAACAGCGATAGAGCTTCCGATATATTTGACTACGGAGTGGCAGAAGATCTTAAGAGCGAGAGCAGCTCTTGCATTGCCGCTTCTTGCCGCTTCATCGAGATCACGGAAATCAGAAGAAATACCGGAGATACCGAGAACGCCGGACTTCTTGTTGACGATTTCCATTACCTGCTCCAGAGACAGGTTCTCTTTATGTGCAATAAATTCAATACAGCTTGGGTCGATATCACCGGAACGGGTTCCCATAACCAGACCTTCCAGTGGGGTCAGTCCCATGGAGGTATCAACGGATTTGCCGCCGTCCACAGCGGAAAGAGAAGAACCGTTGCCCAGATGGCAGACAACAATCTTCAGATCTTCCGGCTTCTTGCCGAGAATCTCTGCGGCACGCAGGGAAACATATCTGTGTGATGTTCCGTGGAAACCGTAACGGCGAACGCCGTATTTCTCATAATATTCATATGGAAGTCCGTAAATGTATGCTTCCGGAGGCATGGTCTGATGAAAAGCGGTATCAAATACGCCGACCATTGGAGTGTCAGGCATAAGTTCCTTGCAGGCAGCTACGCCGACGAGGGTCGGAGGATTGTGAAGAGGAGCAAGGTCGTTGAAAGATTCTACAGTTTTTAAAACCTCGTCCGTAAGAAGTGTGGAGCAGGCAAATTTCTCTCCGCCATGTACCATACGGTGTCCCACAGCGTCGATTTCGTCAACAGATGTGAGGATACCGTTGTCCGGGTCAGTGAGCTGCTTTAATACGAGTTCTACTGCCTGACGGTGGGCTGGCATCGGAGCGTCATATTTTATTTTGTCTTTGCCGGCCGGCTGATAGGTCATGCGGCCATCGATGCCGATACGTTCACAAAGGCCTTTAGCCAATACGTGCTCTGACTCGGAATCAATCACCTGATATTTGAGAGAAGAGCTTCCACAATTGATAACTAAAACTTTCATGTTCGTGTCTCCTTTTGAAAAAATGTTATTTAGTAAAGCGAAACCATAATTTCACTAATTATAAATCTACTATACAGAAATTATAGTACGAAACGATAGTTTTGAAAATGTATTATATTGTATAAAATCTAGGCTTTTTTTGTTATTTTAAGGCAACCAGATTTCATTTTTAAATTTCGAATTGTTTCAAAATTAACAATAATTGATTTTGTTCGAAACTAAATACAATTATTTTTGTACTAAAAAAAATACAATCCAACATGGAGAGAGTTGCTATTTTATCTGATTTCAGGTATGATAAAGAAATCTGATGAAAGGGAAAGGCAGGACAAACCTATGATCACAGCGGGAATCATCGCGGAATATAATCCGTTTCACCGAGGGCATCGGTACCATATCAGAGAGACGAGGAAAAAGACGGGAGCAGATTATATCATTGCTGTTATGAGCGGTGATTATGTACAGCGGGGAGAGCCTGCGGCGGCAGATAAATATCTCCGCACCCGTCTGGCTCTGGAAGGGGGAGCGGATCTGGTTATCGAGCTGCCGGTCATTTATTCCACAGCCAGCGCGGAATATTTCGCATCTGCCGGCGTGAGGCTGCTGCATAATCTTGGGTGTGTTGATTATTTATCCTTTGGAAGCGAACGGGCGGAGGTGAAAGACTATGCGCCTCTCGTTAAGATTTTATCAGAAGAATCTGCGTTTTTCCGTCAGCGGCTGCGGGAAGAGCTGAAAATGGGCAAAAATTTCCCATTAGCCAGAAAAGATGCTGTGAAGGCTTGCGCAGAGCGGGAATATCCGGAAAAAAAGATTCTGTGGGATATCCTGGAGACGCCGAATCATATCCTGGGACTGGAGTATCTGAAGGCGCTGGACCGGATGAATTCTCCGATAATTCCGGTGACTGTCCGGAGAGAGGGGGCTGGTTATCATGATGAAAATATCCGGCAAAAATATCCTTCTGCTTCCGCAATAAGAAAAATGCTTCTGGACGGCGGAAGGGAAAATGCGCTGTGCGATCTTCTGACAGAAGCCATGGGCGGAGGAGCAGATCTGCTTTTGTCGCATTGGCAGAAGGATGATACGGTTTGCTGGGATGATTTGATGCGCTGTCTTGATTATGCTATATTGATGGAGGAGGAAGACGCGGAAGAGTTTTTTGGTTTCGACGTGGATATGGCGGCAAGATTACAGAAAATGCATAAGCCGGGATGTTCATTTTCCTTTTTGTTGGATCAGCTCCATACTAAGAGACTGACGGATGCCGCCTGGAGACGGGCATTGCTGCACAGGGTGCTGCATATAAAGAAAGAAGACTTCCTGTCAACGGCAGCGGACGTACCGGTTCCTTACGCACGGGTTCTGGGATTTGCAAAGCGGGCGGCTCCTCTTTTAAAGCGTATTCGTGCACAGGCAGAGATTCCGCTGATACAGAAGCCGGCGCAGGGAAGGAAGAGTTTTAAATCAGGGAGCGCGGCGGAACGTCTGTTTGAGGCGGATATCCGCGCAGCCCAGCTCTATGAGCAGACGGCGGCGGCGAAAAGCGGGCGGGCTCCTGTATCCGAGTGGGTGCGGCAGCAGATCATATTGTAGAATAAAAGAAAGCAGGTGTTATCTATGTATCATGGAGGATTAATTTTAGAGGGCGGCGGAATGCGTGGCGTGTATACTGCAGGAGTTCTCGACGCATTTCTTGAAAATGATATAAAGTTTGAAAAAATATATGGTGTATCAGCGGGTAGCTGCCATGCGTGCAGTTATATGTCGGGACAATATGGCCGCGCCTTCCGGGTGGCGGTAGATTATCTCGATGACCCGGATTACTGCGGAACGAGAACTTTTCTGCGTACCGGCAATATTTTCGGAGTGGATATGTTGTATTCCAGGATTCCCAATGTGCTGGATCCTTTTGATTTTGAAGCTTACAAAAAATATCCTGGTACGCTCTATGCGGTTATTACTGATGTGGATACCGGAGAACCGGTTTATGTGAAGGTGAAGGATCTGAATAAACAGATGTGGGCCATCCGGGCGTCAAGTTCCCTTCCGCTGGTATCAAAATCTCTGGTAGTAAACGGACATACTTATCTGGACGGCGGCGTGGCAGACAGTATTCCGATCCGGAAGTCTCTGGCAGACGGCAATACAAAAAATGTAGTGATTCTGACCAGGGAGGAAGGATATCAGAAGGAACCAAACCGCGCCATTCGTCTGCTGAAGATGCGTTATCCGAAGTCAAAAGCTTTTGTAAAGAAGATGGCAAATCGTCATATCCGTTACAATGATACTCTGGCCTTTCTGGAGAAAGAAGAGGAGGAGGGAAGAGTTTTTCTCATTCGTCCGAAGGAGAAAGTAAATGTAGGGCGGGTAGAGAAGAACCGCTCAAAACTGGAGGCGTTATATCAGATCGGGCTGGAAGACGGACGGAACTCCATAGCGGCTATGAAAGAATACCTGGAACGGTAGAAGACAATATTATTTTGGAAATAGATGAATATATATAGATGTTTTAGGAGCTTTTTGTTAAAATAAAACTGGTATATTCATATATTACGTATAGCAGCCCGCGCGGGCGGGCTGATAATTTTTACGATTATTTTTTAGGAAGGGATTTGTGTAATATGAGCAGAAAAAAAGTAGTAGTGGCGCTCGGACACCGGGCGCTCGGGACAACCTTGCCGGAACAGTATGAGGCAACAAAAAGGACGGCGAAGATTCTTGCCAATCTGGTTGAAGCCGGAGCAGATATCGTGATTTCCCACAGCAACGCGCCGCAGGTTGGCATGATACACACAGCTATGAATGAATTTGGCGCAAAAAGAAAAGACTATACGCAGGCGCCGATGTCTGTGTGTTCTGCCATGAGCCAGGGATATATCGGCTATGATCTCCAGAATGCGCTCCGGGCAGAACTTTTGACAAGAGGAATTTCCAAACCGGTCTGCACCATTATCACACAGGTGATGGTCGATCCATACGATGATGCGTTTTCAGAGCCGGTGAAGATCATCGGACGTCTTCTTACCAAAGAAGAGGCGGATAAAGAGGAACGCAACGGGAATTATGTTACCGAGGTGGAAGGCGGATATCGCCGTATCGTGGCGGCTCCGAAACCACAGGGCATCATTGAAATCGATTCTATTCGGACGTTATCAGATGCGGGGCATGTGGTGATTGCCTGCGGCGGAGGCGGGATTCCGGTGCTGGCACAGGGCGTGCAGCTGAAAGGAGCCAGCGCTATCATCGAAAAAGATTATGCCAGCGGACGTCTGGCAGAACTGCTGAACGCTGATGAACTGATGATTCTCACCAGTGTGGAACATGTGTCTATCGGATATCATACAACGTCTGAGACTCCTCTCAATGAGATTACTGTGGAGCAGGCGAAACAGTACATGAGTGAGGATCAGTTTGAGCCAAATACCATGCTGCCGAAGGTGGAGGCCGGAGTGTCTTTCATCGAAAAAGGCGCGGGACGGCGCGTGGTCATTACGTCCATTGACAAAGCTCTGGAAGGATATCTGGGCAAGACAGGAACTATCATTCGTTAAAAAATGTATGTGAATATTGTTCGAAAAAGGAGATAAGTATGAAAAAAGAAATAAACTGGCAGAAGTTAAGCTTTTTGACCGCTTTCGTATTTTGCTGTGTACTTGGCTGGGGACTCTGCATTTCTTCGGTTTCTGCACATCAGGCAGGAGAAACTGTAATGGGCGGATGGAACCGGGTGGCAGGAACCTATAATGCGCAGGGGCAGATTGTAATGAATGTCTGCACAGAGGATTACACAGCCAGAAGCGGGCAGGTAATTCGATATGATCATGTGAATTCCAACGCTCTGGATGCATTGTGCAGCGGGAATGAGCCAAAAACCATAGTTATTCCGTCCGGAGCCACAGTGGAGCTGATGAACGGGATACATCCGGGAAGCAATACAACGATCATCGCCGATGGCGCGACGCTGGTGATGAATGGAAGCGGTAAGGGAATTCTTGCTACCCGGCCGGACGCAGTCAATTATAAAGCTGTACAGAATGTGCGGCTTCAGGGTGGAACATGGAAGCTGACGGATGAGAAAGAGGGCTGTTCTGTTATCCGGTTCAGTCATGGAAGCAACGTTGTGATCGATGGCCTGACGGTGATTTCCAATTATGAATCCCACGCCATCGAATTGATTGCCATGAAAAATACAACGGTACAGAACTGTACATTAAAGGTGCAGGGAAGGATGGATAAGAACTCTGTGGAGGAGGCTCTGCAGATTGATGTTGCTACTCCGAAAACAGCTCCTCCGCTGGTGCAGTATGGTTCTCAGTATGTAAAAGGGCAGACCTGTAAGAATATCAAGATTCTCAATAATACCATTGAGGGAAGCCGGGGACTGTGCGTCAATTTTGATGGAAGCGGAAATAAGAAATATATTAATAAGTTCCATGACAAAATTACTATAATCGGGAATACCATGACAGGATATACTGCCGAGGGATGTGTTATTTATAATACGTTAAATGCGGTAGTAAAGAATAATAAGATTACGACTCACAGCAAACGAAAGACAAAATCATATGCAGTAGGTCTGAATATTACTTTACAGGGAAAAGCACCAAAGAAAAAAATGAAGAAAGCCCGTCTGACAGTGACAGGAAACACCGTCTATGGTGTGCGTCAGGGGATACAGCTGTTTTCCATGACGTCATCCCGGTATAAAAAAGCTGTAGTGACAGGTAATCAGTGTTATGCGCCGAAAAAGAAAAGTGCCATTGCGCTGAATAAAAGAGCGGCCAGGAAGATCGTAAATAAAAACAATAAAATGTATAAGAGGTAAAGTGTACAATAACTGTACAAAGAAAGGGGAAACAATGCAGTATTTTGGGAGGAAAACACAAAAGGTTACATTTTTATCAGTTTCGGAGAAAAAGGCACATGTACTTTTCTCCGGCATGATGACGGCAGTTGTCGCAATTTTTGTATTAGCAGCATTTTTTCTGACGGCGGTACCTGCATCTGCCGCCAGCTCTGATCTGACCGGAGTGGAGATTCTGGGCAGGAAAAAACAACTGGCAGGTACTTTTAACGAGCAGGGACAGATTGTGATGAATGTATGCACGGAAAAGAAAGGCGGAGAAAGCGCAGGTTATATCAACTCGAGTACGCTTAATATGCTGTGCAGCGGAGATCAGAAAAAAACTATCGTGATTCCGCCAGGATCACGGGTGGAGCTTACTAATATGGTATACCTGGGAAGCAACACGACAATCATTGCCGATGGCGCGACCATCATCATGACTTCGAAGGATAAAGGGATTTTGTCCAATAAACCGGATGCGGTTAATTATCGCTCCCTTACCAATGTTAAGATTCAGGGAGGCACCTGGCAGATCACGGATAAAAAGGCGGCCTGTTCCGTCATGGCATTTAATCATGGCAGCAATGTGGTCATTGATAATGTGACGATTATCTCTAATTATCAGTCTCATGCCATTGAGCTCATTGCCATGAAGAATACAACGGTGAAAAACAGTACCCTTAAGGTTCAGGGAAAGAAAGATAAGAATTCTGTGGAAGACGCGCTCCAGATTGATGTGGCAGCGCCGAAAACCGCGCCGGTTCTGGCACAGTACGGCAGGAAGTTCGTCAACGGGCAGACCTGCAAAAATATAAAGATACTGAATAATACGATTGAGGGCAGCAGGGGCGTGTGTGCTAATTATGCTGCATCCGACGGAAAAAAATACAGAAATAAATTTCATGAAAAGATTATTATCAAGGGGAATAAACTGACCGGGTACAGTGCCGAGGGATGTACTCTCTATAACACGCTGAGTGCCGTTGTGAAAAACAATGTGATCACTACTCACAGTACCCGAAAAAATGAATCTTATTCTGTGGGATTGAACATCACTATTCAGGGGAAGACTTCCGGAAAGAAGATGAATAAATCAAAAATCACTGTGGCAAATAACACAGTGTATGGTTATCGCCAGGGAATTCAGGTTGTCACCCGTTCTTCCTCACGCTATAAAAATGTGTCGCTGAAAGGGAACAAGGCATATGCTTCATCCAGAGGAAACGCCATTGTGACCAGCGGTAACCGCAGCGTAAAAAAGGCGAATAATAAAATGTATAAAAGATAAAGTTGGGGAAAGCAAGAAAAAGGAGAAGGTAAAATATGATGATAAAAAAAATATGGGCGGCGTCGTTCAGTCCCACCGGCGGTACGGAGCACATCGTCAGCCTGCTGGCGGAGGAGATGGGAAAATGCCTGAAACTTCCGGTACATAAGATTTCCTTTACTCTGCCGGACGAGAGAAAAAAGAGCTGCACATTTACGGAGGAAGATCTGCTGATCCTCGGGACGCCGGTGTATGCCGGACGGATTCCAAACAAAATCCTCCCCGATGTGGACCGGAGTTTTGAGGGAAACGGGACGCTGGCTGTGGCGGTCAGCGTATTTGGAAACAGGAATTATGACGACGGACTCATGGAGCTGGCGCTTCTGCTGGA
>ERZ1643247.262-NODE-262-length-67410-cov-7.598367_pt1 | contig 67410 bp, 57 predicted proteins | sample MGYA00579264_ERZ1643247 | MGnify/ENA primary metagenome ERZ1643247 (study PRJEB29033, sample SAMEA4952262) | chicken gut metagenome | biome: Broiler Chicken; feature: Gastrointestinal Tract; material: Caecum | place: Ireland | collected 2018 | study: Broiler... | reverse complement strand
CGTGCGTAGGAATCCATGATTGCCTGAAACTGTGTTTGTGAAAGTGCCATAGCCTACCTCCTGTTTTTCTCCAGCAGGCGGGATTCAAGGTCATCGTAATCATAGCTGCGCTGCTCGAAATTGTGAAAAGCATTTGTGGTATTTTTATTAAAGTTCTGATTCTGGCGGTTCTGTCTGGCGGAAGACTTATCCTGAGAACCGTCGGCCTGCGCCGCCGCATGGAACCGCTGATCCAGAGAGCGTATATCCGCCACGCTGCGGACTCCGGACTTCTTCCAGTCATTTAAAATACGGTTGGCATAAGGAAAACTTGCCTGATGAGTTGCCAGAAGCGTCCGGTTGCAGGCTTCAATGATAATATCCGTTTCAAAGCCCAGCGAATTCCACTTCTTAATATAATCAAGCTCCGCCGGTCCAGGATTCCGGTTGATTCCAAAAGCCTTCATGACAGGAAAAACGTTCTGAGAGTACTGGCTGGATTCCGCCTTAGCCTTCTTTATGGTGTCAATGCCCTGCTGAAACCAATTGATGGCCACGCTCTCCATATAGCGGACGCTCTTCTTTCCTCTGCCCACGCAATACTCGATGAGATACTCCAGAAGTTCTGAGGAGAAATGCAGAGAATCTGTAATATAACAGAAACTGTTGAGCTCCGAAGCCGACAGGGGCCGTCCCAGATACGTCTCAGCCATATAAAGCGTCTGTTCCAGATCCGTGCCCTTGATGGACTTCTCCATCTCAGACATATTGCGGCTCTTCTTTTCCGGAACCTGCGGCAGCGTGGGATAGGAATCGCTGTCGCCGGCCGTCTGTGACGCCGGAGCTGTGGAAATCGTCCGGTCTGTCTGTACCATGTCCGGTGCGGAACTGTTTTCCGTATCTTCCATAGCCAGGAGTCCTTCTTTTTCCCAGTACTTTAACGCTCGGAGAATATCTTTTTGAGTAAGCTCCAGCGTATCTGCCAGCTGCTCAATCTCAACCGGAAGATTCTGATTCATCAGCCGTAGAATCAACAGATATATTTTCACATATTCACCGTCAGCTTTTATCATATAGTGATCTATAAATTCGTTGGGAAGTATGGTTGTCGTATGATGCAGTGTATTCTTCAGAGTAATTTTATCCATCGTCTTCACCCTCTTTTATATGGTTGCGCATTTTCCTGCTGCATATGCATACTCCTGCGGCGTGCGCATCATGGTTTGCAGACTTGTTATGGATTATTATGATAGCATATTTTTGAGGGAAAATACAGGTGTTTGAGAAGGAAATAGAGATTTGTCTCCAGCTTGACGGCATCTGTACCATTACGGCGTGCTATTCAGTCTAACATATTTCCTGATGAAAAAATAACAGCTTTGTGGATAAAATTGTGGATAACCCGGGGATATACTGTGAGTAAGTGTTGTGGTAGGAAATTGTGGATAATGTGGATAACTTTGTGGATAAATTGGGGCTTGACCTGCATTTAGGGGTGTTTGCCAGAAAAAAACGGGTAAAAATTGCAAGATATAGGGGTAAAACACAAAATATTCAATGTGGACAAAATGTATATAGGGTGGGGATATGTTGAAAAACGGCGAAAATTGTAAAATACTTCCTGTGGATATTGTGGATAACTTTTTGATAAAAAACGAGGGGAAAAGCGCAGTCCTGCCGGCGGCTCTTTTCCCCATTGTGTTTGAATATAATCTATTAATTTTTAATCCCCATTTAAAATCCCAGACTCCCAAATTCTCCTTCCGGTACAGTCAAAGACATATTGAAGCCGGTATCCTCCCCGGCGACGACCTTGATGCGGTTCTCGCCCGGCTGCAAGGTAAAGGAGACGGTGTCTGTTGCGGACAGAGAGGAATCTCCAGCCGGGCCATTCTGTGCAGCGGCAGCGGAGCTTCCTTCTGCGGAGATGTCCTGCGGCGAGGCAGAGGAATCGTCGGCGCCTTTTTCAGAATCCAGCTCCACCAGTGTGGTCACTTCTTCGTCCGGCGAGATGAGCGCCAGTTTAACCTTGCCGCTGTACAGCGTGATATCATAAGACAGCTCTGTCTCAAGGGCAGCGTCCGCACTGCAGTCCCAGATGGTATCCATCCCCTCCATATTCTCCACCTGCGCGGAAAATGTATCCCCTTCATTGGACTGAGTGACATTGTTGAGGTTATAGGAATTGACATCGCTGGCGATGCTTTTGTCGTTATTGTAAGCTCCTGCGCCCAGGCCGCTGCATCCGGCCAGAAGGAGCGTGGACGATAATACGGCCGTCAGGATAAAATGTTTTTGTTTCATGAAAAATCACTCCTGTTTTTCTCCGCCGTCTTCTTAAGCAGCTCTTCCCCGATGGTCACCACATCTCCGGCGCCCATGGTGATGAGCAGGTCATGTCCTTTCACGTGGGAGAGGAGGTATTCCTCGATCTCGCCGAAGGTCGGGAAGTAATGTACGTCGCAGCCGGTGTCTTTCATGAGGTTTACGATATCCATGGAAGATACCATGCCGGTGTCCGGCTCTCTGGCCGCGAATATATCTGCCAGAATGACGTGGTCAGCTTTGGAGAGCACTTCGGCAAACTGCGGAAGGAAAGCCTTGGTTCTGGTGTAAGTGTGCGGCTGGAAGACCACCCACAGCTTGTCGTGCGGGTATTCGCGGGCGGCGTTTAAGGTCGCCTGAATCTCTGTCGGGTGATGCGCGTAGTCGTCGATGACGATGACGTCGCCGATATTTCCTTTGTATTCAAACCGGCGGTGGGTTCCCGTGAAGGAGAGCAGGCCGGCAAGAATCTGCTCCATGGACAGGCCGATGGCGCGGGAGCAGGCGATGGCGGACAGGGAGTTCATGATGTTGTGGGAGCCCTTCACCTTGAGGGTGATGCGTCCGATTTCCTCGCCGCGCACCACGAGGGTATAGGAACCATTTCCTTCGTTGTCATAGGAAATGTCTTTCGCTGTGTAGTCATTGTCCGCACCCAGTCCGAAGGTGATGACTTTCTGGGACAGTCCGGCGAGAATATCCGCCGTGTGAGACATATCGCCGTTGATGATGATCTGTCCGTCCGGTGCGGTCTGGGAAGCGAAAATGTGGAAGGAATGTTTGATATCATCAATATCCTTGAAGAAGTCCATGTGGTCTTCCTCCACATTTAATATGATGGAATACAGTGGATGGAATGCCAGAAAACTGTTGGTGTACTCGCAGGCTTCCGTCAGGAAAACATCGGACTGTCCTACGCGGATATTGCCGCCGATGCGGTCCAGCATACCGCCGACGCTGACCGTCGGGTCCATCTGACCCTGCAGAAGAATGTGAGTCAGCATGGAAGTGGTCGTTGTCTTGCCGTGAGTTCCGGCCACGGCGATGGAGCGGGCATAGTTATCCATAATCTGTCCGAGGAGTTCCGCGCGGCTCATCATCGGGATGCCCTTCGTCTTTGCAGCGGCAAATTCCTCATTGTCTTCGTGGATAGCGGCAGTGTACACTACCAGATCGATATCGTCGGTGATATTTTCCGCCCGCTGTCCGATGGCAATGCGAGCGCCGATATTTGTGAGATGACCGGTGATGTCGGAAGCCTTCATGTCCGAGCCGGAGATCGGGAAACTTCTGTCAATGAGAATCTCAGCCAGACCGCTCATGCTGATGCCGCCGATGCCGATAAAGTGAATGTGGATTGGTTTCTGGAAGTCTATCTTATACATTTCTCTACCTCTGTTTCTGTCTATAACTACTATTTTAATGTGTGAACCTTTATTTTCTACGTTAGTATACCGCAGCAAAAAGGCAGATTCAAGTCTTTCTTCTTTAAGGAGATTCGAGGAATTTCCTATGGCGGCGGAATAATTTACAGGCTGAATCCAGCTTCCAAAACTCTGTTCCGCGTCATATATCAACAAAAAACCAAAATATAGAAGAAAAAAATCCAAAAAATGCATACAAAAGCGACAATTCGTCTATAAAAAATAAAATACGAAAGGAAATATGGTACAAATTATATAAAAAAATTTAAGAAATGATTAGTTTTTTGTGCTAAAATACTTTTAATTTAGAAGGTTGAGTGTTATAATAGGCATATATGTGACAAAGGGGTGATTCTTTATGATAAAAAAAGAAATGATAGCTATGTTACTGGCTGGCGGACAGGGCAGCCGTCTCGGTGTTTTAACATCTAAACTGGCAAAGCCGGCGGTTGCTTTCGGCGGCAAATATAAGATTATCGACTTCCCGCTGAGCAATTGTATCAATTCCGGTATTGATACAGTCGGTGTCCTGACCCAGTATCAGCCACTCAGATTGAATCAGCACATAGGGATCGGTATTCCGTGGGATCTGGACCGTAATATCGGCGGTGTGACCATTCTTCCGCCGTATGAGAGAAGTGAGAATACGGACTGGTATACAGGAACGGCCAACGCCATATATCAGAATATGGAGTTCATGGAATATTATCATCCGGATTACGTGATTATCCTTGGCGGCGACCACATTTATAAGATGGATTATGAACTTATGCTCGAGTTCCATAAGAAGAACGACGCCAAGATCACTCTGGCTACCTATGAAGTCCCGTGGGAAGACGCCAGCCGTTTCGGCCTTGTTATCACCGACGAGAATAATCAGGTTCTGGAGTTTGAAGAGAAGCCGGCGGAACCAAGAAGCAACAAGGCATCCATGGGCATCTATATTTTCAACTGGGATGTTCTGAAAGATGCGCTGGAACGCCTGAAAAATCAGTCTGGCTGTGATTTTGGTATGCATGTCATCCCTTATTGTCATGAGCGGGGCGATAAGATTATGGCCTACAATTATCAGGGATACTGGAAAGACGTAGGTACTCTTTCCGCATACTGGGAAGCTAATATGGAGCTGATCGATATTATACCGGAATTTAATCTGTATGAAGAGTTCTGGAGAATTTATACCAAGAGTGAAGTGCTTCCTCCGCAGTATTTCTCAGAAGACGCAAAGGTGAGCGGATGCATTGTCGGCGAAGGTACGGAGATTTACGGAGAGATTTATAATTCCGTGATAGGTTCCGGCGTCACAGTGGAGGAAGGTGCATTTATCACCAACTCTATTATCATGAACGGCACTGTAGTGAAAGCCGGCGCGCGAATTGAGAAGTCGATTATCGCTGAGGATTCGGAGATTGGAGAAAACGCGGAGCTGGGAGCATTTGAAGAGGCGCCGAATAAGTTTAAACCGAACATTTACAGCGGCGGGCTGGTAACTGTCGGCGAAGGATCCGTTATTCCGGCAAATGTAAAGATTGGAAAAAATGTAGCCATCGTGGGCAAGACCACCGCCGAAGATTATCCGAACGGCATTCTGGCAAGCGGTGAATCCATTATCAGACAATAGAGGGCAGGTGACATAGATGAAGGCGATAGGTATTATTTTAGCAGGCGGCAATAGTAAAAGGGTTGGTAAGTTATCAGATAAGCGGGCCATCGCGGCTCTGCCGATTGCGGGCAGCTACCGTGCCATTGACTTTGCGTTGAGCAATATGACGAATTCCAAAGTAAATAAGGTGGCGGTATTTCCGCAGTTTAACGCCCGTTCTTTAAATGAGCATTTGAGCTCCAGCAAATGGTGGGACTTCGGAAGAAAACAGGGAGGACTGTACGTTTTCACGCCGACAGTCACCAAGAGCAATAATTCCTGGTATCTGGGTACGGCAGATGCGTTGTATCAGAATCTGGATTATCTGAAAAAGAGCCATGAACCGTATGTGATCATTGCAGCCGGCGATGGCGTATATAAGCTTGATTATGGCAAGGTGCTGGACAGACATATTGAAAAGAATGCGGATATTACGGTGGTTTATACGACCATGTCTGATAAAGATGATGACCTGACCCGTTTTGGAATCCTGAAACTGGACGAGAACGAGAGAATCGTTGATTTTGAAGAGAAGCCGCTGGTGGCAGAGTCCAACAACGTATCCATCGGCGTATATGTAATCCGCAGAAGACATCTCATTGAGGTGCTGGAACGCTGCGCAAAAGAAGACCGGCACGATTTCGTAAAGGATGTCCTTGTCCGCTATAAAAATGTCCGTAAGATTTATGGATATAAGCTGGATACATACTGGAGAAATATTGCGACGGTAGAATCCTACTATAGGACCAACATGGACTTTCTCAAGAAGGATGTTCGGGATTACTTCTTTAAGCAGTATCCGGACGTATATTCCAAGGTGGACGATCTGCCGCCTGCCAAATACAACGCCGGTTCTGAAATCAAAAACAGTATCATCTCTTCCGGCTGTATCATAAACGGTAAAGTAGAGAATTCGGTTCTGTTTAAAGATGTTTATATCGGAAACAACTGTACGATCAAGAATTCTATCATCTTGAATGATGTGTACATTGGAGATGATTCTTATATTGAAAACTGTATCGTAGAGAGCCGCGATACCCTTCGTCCGGGTACGAACTATATAGGAACTGATGGGGAGATTAAAATAGTAGTAGAAAAGAATGTTCGATACATTTTATAATTTCAGAACGTTCTTCAGGAGGATTACACATGCAGATTACAGACATACGCATTCGCAGAATATCAAAAGAGGGCAAAATGAAAGCGGTCGTATCCATCACATTTGACAACGCATTTGTGGTACACGACATCAAGATCATTGAGGGGGAAAAGGGATTATTCATTGCCATGCCGAGCCGCAAGGCAGCCGACGGTGAATACCGTGACATCGCTCATCCAATCAACTCCGAGACCCGCGATACCGTCCAGAGCATGGTGCTGCGCCGGTATGAGGAGCTCATGGAAGAGGTGGAAGATGAAGGCGGAGAACCAGCCATGGAAACTGCTATGGAAGCGGTGATCTAAGTTTATATCAGATAAGTAATAAAATGACCTTCCGTACGGTCTCTTTGCAGGGGTATGGGAGGTCATTTTCTTAAGGCTGAAATAAGAAGTTTCACAACTTTTTTGTGAGCTCTGTGGTATAATCACATTAATTGAAAGAAAATATTCTTAAAAAATATCCATGGCAGCCGGGGAAGATACGGATAGATCCAGGGCGTGGACCGGGCAGGAGGAACTATGAGCGGATATGTCGAGTTAAAAAATGTAAAGAAAATATACCACATGGGTGAGGTGGACATCGAGGCCGCCGCCGGCATCGACTTTGAGATTCAAAAAGGCGAATTTGCGGTCATCGTCGGTCCCAGCGGCGCGGGCAAGACCACGGTGCTCAATATCCTCGGCGGCATGGATACGGCCACGGAAGGGCAGGTGCTGGTGGACGGACAGGATATCGCCGGGTATTCCCAGAAGAAGCTGACGGCATACCGGAGAGACGATATCGGTTTCGTTTTTCAGTTCTATAATCTGATCCCCAATCTGACCGCCCTGGAAAATGTGGAGCTGGCGCTGCAGATATGCAAAGACCCTATGGATGCGGGAGAGGTGCTCCGGGAAGTGGGGCTGGGTGACCGGATGGATAATTTTCCGGCACAGCTTTCCGGCGGCGAGCAGCAGAGAGTGTCCATCGCCAGGGCGCTTGCCAAGAATCCGAAACTTCTGCTCTGCGATGAACCGACAGGCGCGCTGGATTACAATACCGGCAAGTCCATTCTCAAATTATTGCAGGATACCTGCCGGGAAAAAGGCATGACGGTGGTTCTCATCACCCACAACTCGGCCATCGCCCCTATGGCGGACCGGGTCATAAAAATAAAGAACGGAAGAGTTTCCGATATGAGCGTCAATGCGCATCCGGTTTCTGTGGAGACCATAGAGTGGTAGACAGGAGCGGCCTATGAAGAAAAAAGCAATGTGGAAAGATTTTTATATGGAAATCAGGAAGAGCCCGGGGCGTTTTCTGTCCATTTTGTTTATCGTGGCGCTGGGCGTCGCTTTTTTTTCCGGTATCCGCGCCTCGGAGCCAGATATGCGTATCACTGGCGACGCCTATTTTGATTCGGAAAATCTCATGGACATCAAGGCGCTGAGCACCTATGGTGTGACGGAAGATGATGTGGCGGCCTTCAGCCAGATTGAGGGTGTGGAAGCGGCGGAGGGCGGCTATAGCGCTGATTTTCTACATAATACGGAAGACGACCAGCGGGTGCTTCACGTGATGGGGGAGCAGAAGGAAATGAACCGGATCACCGTCTCGGAAGGAAGGATGCCGGAGACAGTGGGCGAATGTCTGGTGGACGACGCCTCTGATTATCAGATCGGTGACGAGATCATTCTGACCTCCGGAACGGAGGATCCGGTATCTGATACCCTCGCGACAGACACTCTGACAGTGGTCGGGAGGGGCAATACTTCTGCCTACGTCTCCTTTGGAAGAGGCAGCGCCGCCATCGGAACAGGAAGCATTTACGCCTTTGTGGTGGTGCCGGAAGACACCTTTGTTCTTGATACATTTACAGAAGTATACCTCAAGGTGGAGGGGGCGCAGGCACTCACATCCTTTACTGACGCTTACGATGACAAGATTGCGGAAGTGCAGACTCTGGTGGAAGATTGCGCCGAAGAACGGGGAGTCATCCGCAAGGACGAGATTGTGCAGGAGGCCGAGGACGAGATCGCCGACGCAGAGCAGGAACTGGAAGACGGCAGAAAGAAGGCGGAAAAGAAGCTGAAAAAGGCCAAAGATAAGATAAAGGACGGCAAACAGCAGCTTAAAGACGCCAAAAAAGAGATTGCCGACGGCAAAGAGCAGATTGCTCAGGCAAAAGAGACACTGAATGCACAGCAGAAAAAACTTGATAAATCAAAAAAAGAATATAAAGACGGAAAAAAAGCATTAAAAAAAGGTTGGAAGAAGTACAAAAAAGGAAAGAAAAAGTTTGAGAAGAAAAAGCCGGAGGCAGAGAAGCAGCTGCAGAGCGGAAAAGAACAACTGGATGAACTGGCGGATCAGATATCTGAGGATGAGCAGACGTATCAGAGCCTTCAGCTGCAGATAGATACACTGGAAAAGGCGATAAAGAGCGGGCAGGGTACTGCTGAGATGGAAAAACAGTTGACACAGCTGAAGACGGCAGCCAGTGGCATGAATCAGAAAATCACCGCGGAGAAAAGCGCTTATTCGACGGCAGAAAGACAGTTGTCCGCGGCGGAGAAAGAACTCAGTGACGGAGAAAATGAGCTTGCTTCTACAGAGAAGACACTGACTGCGCAAGAGAAGAAATTGGCTTCTGCTAAAGAACAGCTGAATTCCGGACAAAAGCAGATTGATGATGCCTGGGATGAACTGGAGAAACAGGAACAGGAGCTTATCGATGGCGAGGAAGAAATCAAAAAAAATGAAGAAAAGCTTGCCGACGCCAGAAAAGAATATAAAGAAGGCAAAAAAGATGCAAAGCAGGAGATTGCCGACGGGGAAAAAGAGATTGAAGACGCCAGACAGGAACTTGCTGATCTGGAAGATCCGAAATGGTACGTGTACGACCGGACTACACTGATCGAGCACAGCAGTTTTGGTGAGAATGCAGAGCGGCTGGGAGCTATCGGAAGAGTCTTTCCGGTGCTGTTCTTCCTGGTGGCGGCGCTGATCAGTCTGACCAGCATGACTCGTATGGTGGAGGAACAGAGGATCTCCATAGGCACTATGAAGGCGCTTGGATACGGGAAGCTCTCCATCGCTTCCAAGTACCTGGGTTATGCGCTGCTGGCCACCCTGGGCGGAAGCGTCATCGGCGTTCTGATCGGGGAGAAAATACTTCCGTACATCATTATCTATGCCTACAGCATCCTGTACCCGAATCTGCCGCAGATTCTAGTCCCTTATAACTGGGGCTACGGACTGATGGCGTCTGGCATCGCCATTTTCTGTACTATGTTTGCCACATTTTTCTCCTGTTGGCGGGAGCTGGGCTCGCAGCCTTCTGTACTTATGCGTCCTCCGGCGCCGAAGAACGGCCGCAGGGTGCTGCTGGAGCATATTCGCATTGTGTGGAATCACATGAACTTTACATGGAAATCTACGATACGGAATCTGATGCGGTATAAGAAACGCTTTTTCATGACGATTTTCGGTATCGGCGGGTGCATGGCGCTGATGCTCGTGGGCTTCGGCCTCAAGGACTCTTGTTATGAGATTGCCGAGCTTCAGTACAAAGAGATTCAGTTCTACGATGCCAGCGTCTATCTGGACGAGGACGTCACCGAAGAAGAGAGAAACCGTCTGCATGAGATTCTCAGCGAGGAAAACAATGTGGAGCGGTATATGGATGTGAACATGCAAAGCCTGACGCTGGTAAATGAAGAGGGGACCGAGAGGGAAGTTTACGAGTGTGTCTTCCCATCCGACAAAGAAGAGGTCGCCCGCTTCGTGGACTTCCATGACCGGAAAACAGGAGAAAAATACACTTTATCTGACAACGGTGTCATCATCAATGAAAAAACTGCAAAACTGCTGGATGCGAAAGTGGGAGATACCATTTATATCAAAGATGAGGACGAGGGAAATAAACCTGTGCGCATCGAACACATCTGCGAGAACTATCTCGGGCATTACATGTACATGACGCCGGAATATTATCAGAGCGTATACGGGGAGGAACCCGACAATAATACCATCTTGTTTATCATGGGCGAGACCAGCACAGACTCGTCAGCCGCCTCACAGGGAGCTTCGCCGGAAGACCAGCTGGAGGCAGTGGGTAAAAATCTTTTAAAAGAAGACGGCGTCCTGAATGTCAGCTACATGAGCGACATGGAACAGCAGCTGGACGATATGCTGCGAAGCCTTAATCTGGTTATCGTTGTTCTCATCATTTCTGCCGGTATGCTTGCCTTCGTGGTGCTTTATAATCTTAATACTGTCAACATTGCCGAGCGGAAACGGGAACTGGCAACCCTGAAAGTTCTGGGCTTCTATGATAAAGAGGTGGCCGAATACGTATACCGTGAGAACATCCTCCTGACTTTTATAGGAGCTGCTCTGGGCTGTATTCTTGGCAAGGTACTGCACCTGTTCATTATCGAGACGGTGGAAGTGGACACCGTCATGTTCGGGAGAATTATCCATGGTACCAGTTATCTTTACAGTTTGGTGTTTACAGTGCTGTTTTCGCTGATCATCAATGGAATCATGTATTTTAAGTTGCGTAGGATTGATATGGTGGAATCACTGAAGAGTGTGGAATAAGTCGTGGTAGAAAAAGTGCAAAGAGGGACCGTTTCAAGTTTTGTGTAAATTAATATAAGATATGTCTGGGTATCAGGGGCTGTCGCACCAAAAACAGCTTATGCCCTATGGCAGGGATTCATGCTTTGCATGGAATCGCTGCCATATTTTTTTGAATAAGCGTGGGACCTATGGCATAATCGCAGACGACTTGCGTTTTGCGACTCAACTTTCGAACGTTTATGGAAACGCCATTCGCGCTAAACTCGCTAACGCTCAGACAACGCGCTCGGTGGCGGATCCGTTCTCAAGTTTTGTGACGCAAAACCTGCAAAGCATCTGCTCTTTATGCCATAGGAATCCACGCTTTTTCATAAAGATCGGGGATCCGATCCCATTGCAGATCCATGAATCCTGCCATTCGCCACGCCCGATGCCAAAAGCTGTTTTTGTTTCTGCCGACTGTGGTACAGCAAAAGAAACCTGAATGCTAAAATAAGCACGATACCGATTGAATATTGTAAAAGCTATATTGTATAATATCTAAAAATAAAACTGATGGAGAGAGGTTCTGCCAGATGAAATTATCTGATATTTCAAACGGCCCGGACTGGGTCCTGTGGGTTGTGATTATTCTTTTTGCCGCTTTGTCCGTTCTTTTTCTGTCCGGCCGCGGAAGCTGGCTGATCGCGGGCTATAACACAGCCTCCAAAGAAGAAAAAGCAAAATATAACACGAAAAAATTATGCAGAGTATTCGGAGCAGGGATGACGGCTATTACCCTGCTGCTCCTCGTGACAGGTCTCTTTGAAAATGTACTGCCAGCAGAATTTGCATACATCGCCGCCGGAATCATTCTGGCGGACGCCATCATTATGATAATCCTGGGCAATACGATCTGTAAAAGAAGACAGGACGGGAAACGTCATACGGAGAGGTAAAAAAGAACATTGTACATTTACAGAGGAGGGATGACCATGGAAATCAAGAAACTGCCCGGTATTTTTTCTGTGTGCAAGGTCGAGGATTACTCACTTGTGGACGAACATACAGAGTTTTGCTTTACAGGCAAAACCGACGAGGAAAATTCACTGGTGTGTCCGACAGACAAGGCGCCGACTAACACGACAGATCGGGAAGACGGATGGAGAATGTTTCGGATTCAGGGAGTGCTGGACTTTTCGCTCATCGGAATACTGGCGGACATTTCCCGGATCCTGGCAGAAAACAAAATCGGAATCTTTGTCATATCGACCTTTAACACCGATTACATACTGACAAAAGAAGAAAATTATCAGAAAGCGCTGGATGCCCTCAGCCGGGCTGGGTATAAAATCATAGAGATATACGGAGAAAGTGAAGGTACTATATGGAAATAAATATCAAAAAAATAAATAATACGCAGATACCCAACGCCCTTTCCCTCATATGGACGACATTTCTACAGTTTGAAGCTCCGGATTACTCAGAAGAAGGCGTACAATCCTTTAAAGATTTCATCGAAAACGAAGAGATTATTCAGACGCTGGAGTTCTGGGGCGCATATGACAAAGACGAGCTGAAAGGCGTGATAGCCTCCAACGAGAACCGAAAACACATTTGTTGTTTCTTTGTGAAAGCTCAGGATCACAGGAAGGGCATAGGCAGAAAATTATGGGAACATTTTCTGAAAAACAGCCCTCAGGAGACAATCACGGTCAACTCTTCACCATACGCCGTGCCAGTTTACCATAAACTGGGATTCTCTGATCTAGACACAGAGCAGCTGGCCGACGGTATGCGATATACGCCTATGAAGTTTGAGCGGCAGGAAGTGAGATTTTATGATCAGGTGGATGACAGACTGCTGCAATTCGCTGTTATTATCGCAAAAACCAATGGAAAATGGGTATTTTGCAAACATAAAGAACGGGACACTTATGAACTGCCTGGCGGACACAGGGAAAAAGACGAGGATATTCTGACCACAGCCAAAAGAGAACTGAAAGAAGAAACAGGAGCGGTAGAATTTCATATGGAACCGGTTTGCGTATATTCGGTTACGGGGAAAACAAGAGTAAATGATAAGGCAGACGAGGAAACGTTCGGAATGCTTTTCACTGCCGATATATTTTCTTTTGAACCAATACATAGTGAGATAGAAAAAATTTTGATTACTGAGCATTTGGTCGATGATTGGACATATCCTCTGATACAACCAAAATTAATAAGAGAAGCCCGGAGAAGGGGACGGATATAATATGGAATATCGCCGCCTCTGATACAGGAGACAGAAGAGAGGTGAGTTCCATGAAAATATTCCCGCCACTTAATATTGCTGTTTCGGCAGGTGTGAGTTGCCATCTCATCTGCAAATGGTTGGACGGTGATAAATAGTCGGTAACCAGCCTGTGGACATATAAGCCCTCCCATTTCAAAAGCAGGAATAGAAAACCCTGGTGTTGCCGCACTGGGGTTTTGTTGTAATCAAGCTCCATGGACTACTCACCTCACTTGGCCTCATCAAAACTATATCATACATATTTTTATATTTCAAGTGCTATACTGTTTTTAGAAATGAAAATTTCAACTCATAGGAGCAACTGCCTGATGAAAACAAAAATTGCCAGGGCAAACGTTTTTATGGTATTCTATCTTAAATAAAAGATGTTTAATGTATTGGGATAATTATAATCCATATGAACATGGGGAACAGCCTTCGTTTAGAGATGAAACGGCAAAATGGTTTTAATATCCAGTGGTTGGTTATGAGGGTAGAAAATAATGATAAGAGAAGCAACGAAAAATGATTTGAATAATCTGCTTCAGTTATATCTACATTTGCATGAAGATAAGATTCCGGAAGATTCGCAGAATCTGAGAGAAACATGGGAGACGATTCAGGGCGACAGAAATCATCATATCATTTTAAATGAAGTAAATGGAATCCTTGTGTCCTCCTGTGTGTGCGTGATTATCCCGAATCTCACAAGAAATGTCCGGCCATATGCTTTTATAGAAAATGTAGTTACACATGAGAAGTACAGGGGACGAGGATATGCAACGGAGTGTCTGAACTACGCAAAGCAGATTGCGATAGAAAACAACTGCTATAAAATGATGCTCTTAACAGGCTCCAAAAAGCAAAGTACATTGAACTTCTATGCAAAGGCTGGTTATAACAGTACGGACAAAACAGCATTTATTCAGTGGCTGGAATAACAGTCGTCATACAAAATGAGACGGAATCTCTTTGATGGAGTTCCCGTCTCATTGTTAAAGCTTAAAAATATCCGAATGTGTCCCGGTGTCCACGAGCGTAAGTGTCAGAATATCATTTTCAATCAGATAAACCAAAAGCCAGTCCGGTTTGATATGGCATTCTCGGAAACCTTTGAATTTGCCGCTTAATTCGTGATCACGGTATTTCGCATCAAGTTGTCTGCCCTGACGGAGTGCATCGACAACATTGTCCAGAAGGGAAAGATCAAAACCACGTTTCTTCATAAGCTTATAGCTTTTCTTGTAAGCGGTTGTGAATTTTACTGTGTACATTTATTCTTCAAGCGCCTTTCGCAGTTCATCCATGCTGGTATATCCCTTGACGTCAGGATCACGGGAAATGCGTCTGGCTTCATCCATGGCATCAAGTGTGTGTTGGCTGTAAGAAGGCATCTCTACAGTAAAAGGAAGCCCGCCTCTCAAGACGCACTGATAGAGAAACAGATTAACTGCGCCGGACATATCCAGACCGAGATTGTTGAAAAGGTCTGTAGCTTGTTGTTTAATATCTGCATCAATTCTGATTTGAGTAGGTGTTTTAGCCATGTTATCACCGCCTTTCAATTATATTATAGATATTTTGGTTTACAATGTCAATTAAAATGAAAATATTTACAACGTAAAGTTGGAGTTTTTGGAGGTACCCCTATGAAGAGAGAACTTGGAATCGCGAGATGCGGACTTGCCTGCTGCCTGTGTTCTGAAAATGTAACCTGCACTGGCTGTGATTCGGGCGAATGTCCGGATAAAGACTGGTGCGAGAACAGAAAATGTTCCATCGAAAAAGATATTGCGCATTGCTACGAATGTGGTGAAACGTGCAGAAAAGGGTTGCTGGGTAAGATTAAACCCTATGCCTTTACAGAATTCGCCAGAAGATATGGTGAGGATGAACTTCTGGACTGCCTTGAACGGAATGAGAAAAATGGAGTGGTTTATCACCGGGAGGGCATAAACGGCGACTATGACGATTTTGATGATGTGGAAACACTGATAGAGTACATAAGAACAGGGCATAAATAATCAGGATTTAGGAAGTGGAGATAAAAATGAGCATAAGACAGGCTGTTTTATCAGATATAGATACAATCAAATACATTTCAGAAAGAACAATCTCTGAGATTTATCCACATTATTATCCGGAAGGAGCGGTAAAATTCTTCCTGGAGCACCACAGCGAAGAGCATATTTTAAATGATGTGAAAGCAAACAGGGTATTTCTCTGTCTGAATGTCTCGCAGAAAGTCATTGGAACCATCACTATAAAAGCCAATGAAATATGCCGCCTTTTTGTCCTGCCCTCCTGCCAGGGGAAAGGATATGGCACAGAGATGCTTCAATTTGCAGAACACAGAATCCTGACTAAATATCCAACCATCATACTGGACGCATCCCTTCCGGCCAAAAAGATCTACCTCAAGAGAGGATACACGGACACTTCATTTCATATCATCCCCACAGGAAATCAGGATTTTTTGTGCTATGATGTTATGGAAAAGAAGATGGAATCATAACGCAGTACGGATGATTTTTGAGCAAATGATTTGGCAAAAGGACAGAAAGCAGCGGGAGGCAAAAGGTGTTTCAGATATTCGTGATTATATTTGATTTGTTCATGGCATTATTGATGTTTTTTATGGGACGATACTTCTGTAATTCCAAAGGCAGAGCAAGTAACCTCCTGACCGGATATAATATGCGCCCCGAAAATGAACGGAAGCAATTCGATGAAGATGCCATGTGCCGCATTTACGGAAAGAGAATGATGGGGATGGCGGTTCCTTTTGTATGCGGAGCAGCTATTGACTTTTTTAAACCCGGCGTAGGATGCACGGCTGCGTGGGTCGTGTGGATCGTTCTTTTTGTAATGTTGTGTATAAAAAGAACATCCATGGAGAAGAAGTAGTGCTCTGAACGGTACAATCGCGGAAGCAGCAGGCAATCCGGCGGAATTTCTCTCTAATGTCTGAACTGAGGGCGTCGGCGGCTGAATTTTTATGTCCGTCCTGCCGTCGTCTGTGTATCATTCCTTATCACCTCGACAAATCCCTATTTTTTCATTGAGAGAATCTCCCGGGAAGTGTATAATAATCCAGATACAGACGTATAAGTATAAAGAAAAGAGAGAGCTATCATGAATACAAATAAAATCTTCGCCCGGGCGTTTAATTTTTTCCGCCACTGGAAGGTAAGGGAGAACCGGGTGACCCTCATTGAGAAACTGGACACCGGCGGCGTCGGCAGTTTGTTTGATATACAAAAGGAATGTGAGAGACGGGGGCTGCCCCTGTCTTTTCATGTCATCCGACATTCGGATTATGAGGTGAGCCTCCAGAATCTTCCGGGCCTTTTTGCGCTCTTTACCAAAAAGGCTTACTATATGGCGACTTCCGCCCACATTTTTCTCAACGATAATTTCATGCCTATGGCGTACATGGATATCGCGCCGGAGACCACGGTGGTGCAGCTCTGGCACGGCATGGGTTCCTTTAAGAAGTTCGGCGGTTCCACCGAGCTGGAGCCGGAGCTTCTTGCCGAGCTTAAGCAGGTCAATGAAAATGTAACGCACATCCTGACAAGCTCAGAACATATCCGGGAGAATTACGCGGAGGCGTTCTGTGTGCCGGAGGGCAAGGTGCTGGCCATCGGCTGTCCGCAGGCGGATTATTATTTCAGGAAACATAATGTGCAGGCCATAAGAGAGCGTCTGGAGCAGCAGTTCCCGCAGCTGAAAGGACGGAAGCTGGCACTCTATGCGCCGACCTTCCGGGATGATAAGCAGAGAGACCGGGAGCTGCTCTCCCATTTTGATTTTGAACGGTTTGAGCGGGAGTGCGGAGATGAATACTGTCTGGCTGTCCGTCTGCATCCGCAGATACAGTCCTCGAAGGTGCCGGAGCAGGTGCCGAATCTGACCGGCTGGCCGGATGTGCGGGAGCTTCTGCTGGCGACGGATCTGCTCATCGCCGATTATTCTTCCATCGCGGTGGAATATTCCCTGCTGGAGCGGCCAATCCTGCTCTACGCGTTTGATAAAAAATGGTATCTTGACCAGGACCGGGGATTTTATTATGATTATGAAGAAACTGCGCCGGGACCGATCCTCACGACCATGGACGATCTGTGTGCCAGTGTCCGGCAGCAGAGCTGGGACATCGGGAAGGTGCGGGCCTTCGCCAGACTGCACAACGACTACTTTGACAGTCAGTCCGCCCGCCGGGTGGCAGAGTTCTACTTCCCGCCGGGATGCATGGGAGCGGAAGATGCCCCGAAGGGAGACGACACATTTGCCAACGGAGAAAATGTTCCGGAGGGAGACGACACATTTGCCAATGAAGAAAATCAACGAAAGGAAAAGATTCAAAATATGAAGATTATCGCAGGTCTGGGTAACCCGACCGATAAATATAAAGGAACAAGACACAACGTGGGATTTATGGCCATCGACAAGCTCAGCGAGGCGCTGGGCATCGCCGTAAATCAGCACAAACACAAAGCCATGACCGGCAGCGGGTTTATTGCGGGCCAGCGGGTGCTGCTCATGAAGCCCCTGACTTACATGAATCTGAGCGGAGAGAGCATCCGCGCGGCAGCGGACTTTTACAAGGTGGAGCCGGAAGATATTCTCATTATCTATGACGATATCAGTCTGGACCCGGGGATGTTGCGCATCCGGAAAAAAGGCAGCGCCGGCGGGCATAATGGAATCAAGAGCATCATCAGTCATCTGGGCTGCGATACATTTCCTCGCATCCGGGTGGGTATCGGCGGCGAGAAACATCCGGGGCAAGATCTGGCCGATTATGTGCTGGGGCATTTCTCCGGCGAAGAGAAGGAGAAGCTGGATGAGGCTCTGGAAAATGTGGTGAAGGCCGCGGAACTCATCGCCATGGACGAGATTGACGAGGCCATGAACCGTTACAGTGTGGGAAAGAAAAAGAGAGCAAAGAAAAATGAAGAGGTGTAACTGTGGGGGTATTAGCGGAACCGCTGCGGCGGCTGAGTGAATATCGGGAAATAGAAAAAAATCAGAAAGAGGGCCGGTATCCTGTGGGGATCACCGGCTGTGTAGACTCCCAGAAAGGCCATTTTATCGCCAATCTGGGAGAAAAAGCGCCCTGCCGTCTGGTCGTGACCTGGAAAGAGGAAAAGGCCAGGGAAATGTACGAGGATCTGAGCTTTTTTGACCGGAACACCATGCACTATCCGTCCAAGGATATTCTGTTTTACAGCGCGGACGTGCACAGCAACCATACGGCCATGAAGCGTATGCGGGTGCTGAAACGTGTGGCGGAGAGGGAGCCGCTGACCATCGTTCTCTGCTTTGACGTACTCATGGAAAAAATGATTCCGCCGGAGGCGTTTCAGGAAGCCAGTCTGACCATCGGCCTGGATTCGGTCATAAAAACCGATGAGCTCCGGAGGACTCTGGTGGAGATGGGATACCAGAGCAGCGGGCTGGTGGAAGGCCCGGGCGAGTTTTCTGTGCGGGGCGACATTGTGGACATTTTCCCGCTGACAGAGGAAAGTCCTGTCCGCATTGAGCTGTGGGGCGATGAGATTGATTCCATGCGCTCCTTCGATGTGGAGAGCCAGAGAAGCATCGAGAATCTGGACGAGGTGCGCATTTATCCGGCATCGGAAATGATTCTTCCTCAGGACAGAATGCCGGAGGCCATCCGGCGGATGAAGGAGGAATACACCCGGCAGGCAGAAGTTTTTAAAAAAGAGAAGAAACGTCAGGAAAAGGAACGACTTCGGAAAATGGTTGAAGCGACAGAAGATGAACTCTCTTCCCTGGGCACCGCAGCCGGAAGTGAAACTCTGCTGTCGTATTTTTATGAGAAAACAGCGTCGTTTCTGGATTATCTGCCGGAAGATACGATGATTTTCATTGACGAGCCCCATCGGGTGGAGGAGAAAGGCAGAACCAATGAGCAGGAGTTTTCCCTGTCCATGCAGAGCCGTCTGGAAGGCGGCTACGTACTGCCGTCCCAGGCAGATCTGCTTTACGGCTGTGAGGAGACGGTTTTCCGCATCCTGCAGCGCCCGACGCTGCTGCTGTCCGGTATGATACAGCAGTATGAGCTGTTCAAACCGAAGGAGTCGGTGCATATAGAGGCCAAATCTATCTATTCGTACAATAACAGCTTCGACCAGCTCATCAAGGATCTGCAGCACTGGTGCAGGGAGAAATATGAGATCATGCTCATGTCCGCCTCAGCCACCCGTGCCAGAAGACTGGCGGAGGATATCCGTGAGGAGGGCTTGTTGGCTTATTTTGTTGACGACTATGAGCGGGAAATGCATCCGGGCGAGGTGATGGTCACCACCGGTCGGCTGAACAGCGGTTTTGAATACCCGGCCATCAAGTTTGTGGTCCTGTCGGAGAAGGACATTTTCAAGGAGCGCAGACAGAAGAGCCGGAAGAAAAAGAGTCAGTACAGCGGTCAGAAAATCCGTTCCCTTGCCGATATTTCCATCGGGGATTATGTGGTTCACGAGAAATACGGTCTCGGCATTTACCGGGGTATGGAGCAGATCGAGACCGACGGTGTGGCGAAAGACTATATCAATATCGAATACAAGGATTCCAGCAATCTGTTTATCCCGGCGTCCCAGCTGGAGATCATCCAGAAATACGCCGGCGTGGGAGCGAAGAAACCGAAGCTTAACAAGCTGGGAGGAAATGAGTGGGAGAAAACCAAGTCCAGAGTCCGTTCTCAGGTACAGATTGCGGCCAGGGATCTGGTGGAGCTTTACGCCCAGCGGCAGGCCAGGGAAGGCTACGCCTACGGCCCGGATACCGTCTGGCAGACCGAGTTTGAAGAACTGTTTCCGTACGAGGAGACCGAGGATCAGCTTACCGCCATCGAGGACACCAAGCGGGATATGGAGAGCCACAAGATCATGGACCGGCTCATCTGCGGCGATGTGGGCTACGGCAAGACGGAGATCGCCATCCGGGCGGCTTTCAAGGCGGTCATGGAGAGCAAACAGGTGGTGTACCTGGTACCGACCACCATTCTTGCCCAGCAGCATTATAATTCTTTTGTGGAGCGTATGAAGCATTATCCGATAAAAATCTGTATGCTGTCCCGTTTCTGTACGCCGAAAGAAACGAAGCAGATTCAGGAGGCGCTGAAAAAGGGAACCATGGATATTGTGATTGGCACCCACAAGGTGCTTTCCAAGAGTATCCAGTACAAAAATCTGGGACTCCTCATCATCGACGAGGAGCAGCGGTTCGGCGTAAAACAGAAGGAAAAAATCAAACAGATGAAAAAAGATGTGGATGTGCTGGCTCTGTCGGCGACGCCGATTCCGCGGACGCTTCACATGAGCCTGGCGGGCATCCGGGACATGAGTGTGCTGGAAATGCCGCCGGTGGACAGGAGGGCCATCCAGACCTACGTCCTCGAATATAACGAAGAACTGGTGAGGGAGGCCATCGAGCGGGAAATTGCCCGGGGCGGACAGGTGTATTACGTGTACAACCGCGTCAATAATATTGACAGCGTGGCCGCCGACGTGCAGAAGCTGGTGCCGGGGGCTGTGGTTGAGTTTGCCCATGGGCAGATGGGAGAGCGGCAGCTGGAGCAGATCATGTTTGCCTTCGTCAACAAAGAGATTGACGTGCTGGTGTCCACTACCATCATCGAGACCGGACTGGACATTTCCAATGCCAACACGATCATCATTCATGACGCCCAGAACTTTGGCCTGTCCCAGCTTTATCAGCTCCGGGGACGGGTGGGGCGTTCCAGCCGGACGGCCTACGCCTTCCTCATGTACCGGCGCAACTCCATCTTAAAGGAAGAGGCGGAAAAACGTCTCAAAGCCATCCGGGAGTTCACCGATCTGGGCAGCGGCTTCAAGATCGCCATGCGGGATCTGGAGATCCGCGGCGCCGGCAATCTGCTGGGGGCGGAGCAGTCCGGCCACATGGAGGCCGTGGGTTACGACCTTTACTGCAAAATGTTAAACGAAGCCGTCATGGAGATGAAAGGCGAGAAGCACGAAGAAGATACCTTCGAGACCACTGTGGACTTGTCCGTCGACGCCTATATTCCGGCGTCCTACGTGGGCAATGAAAGTCAGAAGCTGGAGCTTTACAAACGGATTGCCGTCATCGAGAATCAGGAAGAATACGAAGATCTGACCGAGGAACTCACCGACCGCTACGGCGATGTGCCGGCGCCGACCCTGCGGCTCATGGATGTGGCTCTGGTAAAACAGCAGGCCCACAGGGCATGGATTCTCGCCATCGAGCAGAAAGGCACCGCCATCTCCTTTATCATGAACGCCCGCGCCAAAGTCAAAGTCGACGAGATAGACGACTTCCTGAAGACCTTCCGCGGCCGCATGCGCATCCGGCCGGAAGTGAACCCGGTCTTCGTCTACGACTCCGGCGAGATTCCGAAAAAAGATCTGCTTCCGCGGGTGAAAGATATCATCGGGCGCATCAGCGGGCTGCTGGAGCGGTAGAGGACAGTACCATGGGCATGTCTGATAATGTCAGAGCAGCCGGGGGAAATGCACGTGCAGGAAACCTGTAGACCGCGCCTGCGTCAGAAATATATTTTGACCATAATATAGAAATATTGTACAATACAGAGAGGAATTAACTAAGCAGGAGGTACAAAATGAAACACAATACAAAACGCCTGGCAGCAGCAGCTCTTACAGCAGTTTTGGCCGTCGGCGCCATGACCGGCTGCGGCACATCCGGCGGACAGGGGGAAGTAACCCAGAATGGAAATGAGACGTTGTTCACTTATGACGGCGTGGATGTGACGCTGAAAAAAGCGTGGATATACGGCAAAATGACTGCTGCCCAGTATGAGTCATCCTATTCTTCCTATTTTGGAGAGAATTTCTGGACCATGAGCATGGGAACCGACGATGAAGGCAACACGATGACCTTCGAGGATTACGCAAAAGAGCAGGTCATCGCCCGCATCAAACAGATCATCGTTCTCAACAACCATGCCGAGGAGGCGGGAGCATCCTTGATTGAAGATGAACAGACACAGTGTGAGGAATACGCCGCCGCTTTTGCGGAAGATACATCCGGCGCTGCAATTCTCGCTGAGTGCGGAGCTACCGAAGACGATATGGTGGAGATCTACGAAGAAAATGCACTGGCAGCCAAAGTGCAGGAATACATGATAAAAGACACCGACACCAACGTCAGTGACGATGAGGCAAGAGAAACCACCATCACCCGAGTGGTATTTGCCACCACAACTACAGATGATGAAGGAAACACCGTGGACATGAGCGACGAAGAAAAAGCGCAGGTTCTCGCCACCGCACAGTCCGCCCTTGCCAAAGTACAGGCAGGCACCGACATCGCCGATGTGGCTGAAGAACAGGAGTACACCAACACCACAGAAACCTTCGCAGCAGGCGAATCCGAAGAAGGCGAAGAATTCGAACAGCTGCTCGCCACCATGAACGACGGCGACATCACCCAGGAAGTACAGGAATGCGACAACGGTTACGTCATCGCCAGACTGGACGCTTACACCGACGCGGACGCCACAGAAAGCAACCGCCAGTCCATCATCGAAGAAAGACAGCAGACCAAATTCACAGAAGTGTACGACGGCTGGACCGCAGACCTGGAAGCAGAATGGAACTACGACGAAGACGTCAACCAGGAACTCTGGGCAGAACTCGTACTCCACGAAGACACCGCCGCAGAGTCAACCACAGCTGCCGGTGCCGCAGATACAACCGCGGCATCTGAGACAACCACAGCAGCAGCGACGACCGAAGCCGGAGCGGCAGATACAACCACAGCGGCAGCGACGACCGAAGCCGGAGCGGCGGACACAACCGCAGCGGCAGATACAACCACAGCGGCAGCAACAACTGCAGCCGGTAATTAAAACTGCCGTGTAGATCGGTGATAGTCGGCTGTATAAAAAGTTTCTGAAAATAAAATGCCGGATACAAGCTTCTGGAAAGAGTTGTATCCGGTGTTTTTCTATTTCACATTTCCAGGAAATCCTGTTGGAATTTCCGGGAAAATGGATTTGACATTAGACTATGCTTTGTCAGATACATCGCCGTGCAGGGAAGCATGCTCTTTTACCAGTTCATCGTGAAGAGAAATAGAATCCCACACAGCGTTATGTTCCGTCAGAGAAGCCTTTAAATCAATTTTCGGCCCCCGTTTTTTTGCCATCTGAGACAGAAATTCATTAAGCCTTCCGCCAGAGAATCCGGCAAACACCAGCATGGAATCATCAAAACCCGCAGAGTCTTCCGTAAGATACTCTTTCTGGTCGTCCGCCTGACCAAATGCCAGCAGCCCCAGAGGCATACGATACTGAGAAGGAGACACCGCCCGGACACGAACCTTCATCTGGACGGCAATCACCTGGATGGCACTGCGGGCTTTTTTATCGTCAATATTATATAACAAAACTGTTTCTCTCATAAAACGCAACCTTTCCTATTATGAATTATGCCAGAACAAAAACATACAAAAAAAGTCTGACATTTTCAAAATTATAACATGGGGTGGGAAAAGAAAGCAATTGGGATTTGTGAATCTCCGGGTATGTCTCGCAGGCTATTTCAGAGAAGGCAGACATTTATAGAATTTTCCTCCTCCACCTCGGCAGGCGTTATTTTCGTTCACATGAAACATTATGCATCAAACGCCTGCGCTCACAGTCGTCGTCAAATTACATAAATGTCTTGCCTTCTCCTAAAAAAGAGGCGTGAAGACACTCGGAAATTCACAAATATACAACGTGGCAAACCAGAAGTTTCTGGAAAAAAAGATGCCATAACAGCTTGAATTTGTGCTAAGAAATATGTAAACTGGAGAGCACGCTACAATAGTACAGATGCCATCGAGTTGAAGCGGGTATTTTTTGTAAACTGAGTGATACAGTTAGACAGGGAATGGCGGCGTTGTACTTCATGGTTTCATAGCACAGACGGCTCCTGCGGACATAAAATTCGAGCCGTCCGGCCTGTGAAGGAAGACATGGCACAAACTATGGGAGAAGTAGGGAGCGGAATTGGAAAAGGTCTGTCTCCCGTGCTTGCACGAAGGAGCAGGCATTTTCCAATGTCGGAAGGCGGGAGCCGGGAACCGCTAAATGCGGTTCCTCCCTGCTTATCAATTTCTCTCTAATGTCTGAACTGAGGGCGTCGGCGGCTGAATTTTTATGTCCGTCCTGCCGTCGTCTGTGTATCATTCCTTATCACCTCGACAAATCCCTATTTTACAAAAATATGAAGATTTCATGAAGGTTCTGTATTTTTTCTCCTAAAAGCCGCCAAGTGTGGTATGATAAGGCAATGATGAGAAAATAAAAGAAATGCAGGGAGGGTGACATGAATATTTCTTTTTTTCTTCTTCCGAAGAGTGAAGTGACATACATTGAGCAGGAGGATACCGTCGGCAGGGCGCTGCGGGTCATACATAAGAACGGATTTCAGGCGGTGCCGGTCATCGATGAGGAAGGCCATTATGTGGGAACTGTCACAGAGGGGGATTTCCTCTGGAATCTCATTGAGGACTATCATATGGATATGGAGGCCATGCGGAAAGTGGGAGTTGCGTCTCTGCGGAAGAAATGGGATTATAAGGCAGTGAGTATTGATGCGAATATGTCCGAGCTGGAACAGTATATTATGAATCAGAACTTTGTTCCGGTGGTGGACGGAAGAAATGTATTTATCGGAATTGTCACACGTAAACAGATTATCAGTGAGATGATACGCAAGAAAAACAAAAATGGAGAGAACCAATGACACAATTGCAGTTACCGGAATCTTTTCTGGAGATGATGAGGCAGCTTCTCGGCGAAGAGTTTGATGCATTTCTGGAAGGATTTGACGGAAGAAGACAATTTGGTCTGCGGGTAAACACATCAAAGATGGAACTGGAGGAATTCGAAAGAATTGCTCCTTTTCATTTGAGAAAAATCCCGTGGATTTCGGAAGGATATTTTTATGACGAAGAGGACGCTCCGGCCAGACATCCGTTTTATGCGGCGGGGCTGTATTACCTGCAGGAACCGAGCGCCATGACTCCGGCTTCCCGGCTGCCGGTGCAGCCTGGGGAGCGGGTGCTGGACCTGTGCGCCGCACCCGGCGGCAAAGCGACGGCTCTGGGAGCGCGGCTCAGAGGCGAAGGACTTCTTGTGGCTAACGATATCAACACTGCGCGGGCAAAGGCGCTTCTGCGGAATCTGGAGCTGTTCGGCATCTCCAACGCCTTTGTGACCAATGAGTCTCCTTATGTCATGGCGGAACGCTATCCGGAATATTTTGACAAAATCATGGTGGATGCGCCCTGCTCCGGCGAGGGCATGTTCCGGAAGAATCCGGCGGTCATTGACGCGTGGCAGGAGAAGGGACCGGAATATTTTTCCCGGCTGCAGAAGGAAATCATCCTTCACGGCGCCGATATGCTCCGTCCCGGCGGTCAGATGCTTTATTCCACCTGTACGTTTTCTCCGGCGGAAAATGAGTCGGTTATCGCACATTTGCTCCGGGAGAGACCGGAAATGGAAGTCATTCCCATGGAGGATTACGAAGGATTTTCCCATGGTCTTACCAGTTTTGACGGCGAATCTTTCCACGAAAGCTGCAGCCTCTGCCGTCGCATCTTCCCGCACAAGATGGCGGGGGAAGGACATTTTATGGCTCTGCTGCGCAAAAAGGAAGAGGAAGAGGCCCACTCAGATAATATGTGGTCAGAAAATGTACAGCCAGGAAATGCACAGATGAAAGAGGACAGTTGCGGCAGACGTAAAAAAGATAAGAAAAAACGGAAAAAATCTGCCCGTCAGAATCAGCCTGACTGCCGAAATAAAAATTGGTGGGATGCCTGCAGAGGTCTTGATAAAGAACAGCGCCAGGCGCTTGCCGAATTTTTCGCCCATGTCTGTCTGCCGATTCAAAGCGAACGCATTGATATCCGCGGTGATAAAATTTACTATGTGCCGGAGGAGACCCGCGCTGACCGCATGAGCGGCCGGATACATTTCCTGAGAAACGGCCTGTATATGGGAGATTTGAAGAAAAAACGCTTTGAGCCATCCCAGCCTTTTGCTCTTGCGTTGTCCCGGGAGACTTTTGACAGCTGCCTGAATTTCCCGGGCGAAGACGAACGGTTGCAGCGCTATCTTCGGGGAGAGAGCTTCCAGCTGAATGCGGAAGAGCAGGCAGGAATATTCTTTGGCAGGCAAAAGGAACCGGCAGAACAGATAGAGCGACAGTCGTCACAGACCGCCTTACCAAACGGCTGGTATCTGATTCTTGCCGACGGTTATCCGTTGGGCTTTGGCAAACTGGCCGGGCAGACCGTGAAAAATAAATACCCGGCGGGCTGGAGGAAGAATTAATTGAAAGTTATCGCGTGATGGTTTGATTCTCCGAATATAACAATAGCTGTCTTATAAGAATAGGTGGCTTATAAAAACAGCCGGCGCAAAACTGTTTTCAGCATATGCGTCGGCTGTTCGTTCTTTTATTAACATTAATTCATTTGGCGGTTGAGCCGCATTTATTTTATATCCATATCCTTCATCATCCGCTGTACAGTATCCCGAATCTGTTTTTTCAAAAATATCTCCTGAAATGATTCACTGTACGGCGGATATGCAATACCAAATTCAGTGACAATGCCTGTGATCAGATCGTGGTCGGTCACGTCGAAAGCAGGATTGTAAACCTTTACGCCGGGAGCGGCCATTGGCTTTTCGTACCACATGTCAGTGACCTCTTCCGGTTTTCTCTGTTCGATGACGATATCGTCGCCGGTGGCGGTGTCCATATCGATGGTGGAGGTCGGCGCGCACACGTAGAACGGTACATTATATCGCTTAGCGGCGAGAGCCGCCATGGAAGTACCGATCTTGTTGGCGGTATCTCCGTTGGCCGCCACACGATCGCATCCTACGAACACAGCCTGAATCTTGCCTTCACGCATAAGGGAGGCGGACATGTTATCGCACAGCAGCGTAACGTCCAGACCGGCGCTTGACAGCTCGAAACTGGTAAGTCTTGCGCCCTGAAGCAGCGGACGAGTCTCATCACAGTATACTTTGAAATTATAGCCCTTTTCCTGGCCAAGATACATCGGAGCGGTGGCGGTGCCGTATTTTACCGTGGCAAGCTGTCCGGCGTTGCAGTGGGTTAGCAGGCCGTCGCCCGGTTTCACGAGAGACAGTCCGTATTTGCCGATGGACCGGCAGACCAGAATGTCCTCTTTGCGGATGGCGAGAGCCTCGTCATGCAGAGCATCGACAATCTGCGGCACAGAAGCTCCTTTGTGATCAAGCACCACATTTTCCATGCATCGAAGAGCCCAGGACAGGTTGACTGCCGTCGGACGGGAAGAATTCAGATACTCAGAAGCTTCACGGAAACGCCGAAGGAACTCATTGTAATCCGGAGTGGTTTCCCCTTGCCCTGCGGCATCGCCGCTCTGTGCTGTCATGGAAATAGCAATCTCTCTGGCTGCCAGATATATGCCGATGGCGGCTGCCACGCCGATGGCCGGAGCGCCGCGCACTTTCAGCAGATAAATGGCGTCCCAGATATCCTTCTGAGCAGTGAGCGAGAGAATCTCAATGCGGGAAGGCAGCTTGGTCTGGTCGATGATCACAAGGGCGTGTTTTTCGTCGTCGAGTGCCACTGTGTCATAATCAAGAATGGTTTTCTCCGGGCCGATGAGAGGATTGTCCGGCTCCACGGCACGGATGGCGTCTGTCATGGCGCGATAATACTCTCCGGCCGTCTGGAAATCTTTCTGGTGCATGATCAGATCTTTGGCGAAGGTCAGCAGAATCTTCTCTGCTGTCGCACGTTTATCCATATCTTCAATAACAGTAATATCTTTATTATGCGCCATGCCCACGATCCGGCGGATACATTCGGTACCGGCGTATCCGGCCGTATCGGCAAGGATTTCTGCCAGATAAGATGCTTTGAAGTCGTCGGACTTGGCCAGCGGCTCTGTTACCTGCTCGTCATAAAGACGAAGAAACTTCTCTCTGAACAGATCAACGATTTCCATGATGGCGCACATACACCAGCCGCAGAACTGCGCCTTTTCCTCTGGATCGCTGATGGTGGCGTTGCCGTTTGCCCACGCAAAAAACAGGTTGGCTATTACATTTCCTATGTCATAACCCATCGGGCCGAAGAAGGCAAACTCCGGATCAAATACGAAAGTATGCTCCTGGTTGATAAATACCGAACCAGTGTGCAGGTCGCCGTGGATCAGCGACTGGGCGTGATTCATAAAACGGAATTTGAGTCGTGCCACCTCCGCTTTCAGGGCCTTGTCGCCGTAAATTTCCTTCTCCACAAAATCTTTCACAGGAGGAAAGACGTCGTTTCGGTCGTTGTAGTTGAGGATCGGCTCGCCAAACACGAGATTCTCCGTGATGTCGCACAGTTCCGGGTTGGAGAACTCACGCACCAGAGCTTTACGTTTCTGATGATCCATGACGATATCGGTGGTCATCAGAAGACTGTTCACAAGAAATGTACTGATCTGTTCCGGAAACTTCGGATACATCTCATGATGAATCAGTCCGGTGCGCATCATGGTATGCCCGATCATATCCTCCATGATCATGGCGCACATTACCCCGTCATAGAGGTATACCTCAGGCACCAGTCCCGGGCACAGAGCGCCCTGGAGTTTCAGAATACTGGCCTCAATCCGTCCCCGGTCTGTGGTCAGAGTCATTTTATCAGAAATACGAAGATGCGTTCCCGCCTGCTTGACAATGATGGAACGCCCGCTTTTTTCATCCTTCACCCGGAAAACATAATTAAGATTGCCGTCGCCGATCTCTCTGCAGGTAAGAGACGACTCCGAGTCAAAATAATGGAGCTTCGCCTGCACGTAATCGATGACGTCCGGCTCCTTCATCAGAAAATAGCTGCTGAAATCAGACAAAATATGTACCCCCTTTGCATATGTGTACGAACTCGTTCGTTATCATAAAAATACCGGTTATCCTCCCAAAATGTACTGTTTTTATTATAGAATAGCAACGCCCGAAAAACAATGAAAAAACCGGGGGATTATAGTATAATTACTTGCAGGATAAAAAGCGACAGATAGAAGACAGAGCAGAAAGGAAACAAAGGACCAATGACAGGATTTGATATGATCACAGTAGTACTCGCCGCGGCGGTTCTTGCAGCCTACGGAAAAGGATACATATTGTTTACGGAGAGCAGAGGAGAAGAGTGTGTTCTGTACACCATGCTGTGCGCCGTCGGATTCGTCCTTCTTGTCCGCAGACTAATTAGCCGGCGCTATCTTAGAATGTCCATGAGGAAGGTAGACAAATTAAGCGGCAGGGCCTTTGAAAAATATCTTCGGGTACAGTTTAAGCATCTGGGTTACCGGGTGACGCTGACAGATTACAGTCACGATTATGGAGCCGATCTAATCGTCCGGAAACGGGGAGAAAAGATTGTTGTTCAGGCGAAGCGCTATGAAAAAAATGTAGGTATCGCGGCCGTTCAGGAAGCGGTGGGATCCGTGGCATATTATGACGCTGACAGAGCCATGGTAGTTACTAACAGCGGGTTTACAAAGAGCGCCCGCAATCTGGCGCGGCAGAACGATGTGGAACTTTGGGGACGTTATGATATTCAGAAGAAGTTCAAGATCCGAGAATAACTGTGATTTCAAAATTATCAGAAAAATATTAAAATAAAGAGATAAAAACTAATACTTATCAGAATATTTAATCATTTTTGAAAAACAAAAATTTTTTTGAAAAATAGTATTGACAAAAAATGAGCTTTATATTATAATGCAGATACAAACAAAGAAAGGACGGATTAGTCCATTATATAAATCTTGTAGTTGTTAATTTTCAGTTTTTTGTCAAAGAAAAAGAGGTGAGACCACCAAGAAGGTTAATTTAATTTCAAGATTTAAATAAGCACAGGAGGTACAGACCGCCAGAAAGACTAATTTGAACTCAAAACTATACTAAGTAAAGGAGGTACAGACCACCAAAAACTTTAATCTGACACTCAAACGATACTAAGACAGGAGGTACAGACCACCGGAAGTAGTAAGTAAGGAATTCAGGAGAAGCTGAAGGAAGAGGTACAAGAGGTAAGGGGTTATCGATAGCAGAGCCTGATGAGTTGAGAAGCAGAAGTTGTACAGGTCACCGCGCAGTTTGTCTTAGGATTCAAAGGATTGGCACTTTGAAATTGTGATTACAGGAAAGTTCGCTCGAGATTTTAAGGAAGCTTGAAGGTGGAGGAGAATAACCGGTTATAATTGTGTAGGGATAGGTAAATGAATTGGTGAAAGTTTCCCGGAGAGTTTTTCTTAGAGTTAAGAGGAAAAGTATTTGAGGTACGGTCCGAAGAAAACATAACGTAATATTCGAAACGATATTATGAACAGGAGGTATAGACCGTTGGACATAATAAGTGAACAGTGAAAGGGAGCATCCGAATTGGTAGTCAGATGCTCTCTTTTACTTTGCCTGTAAAATCCTTTGTTGACGATTCTTCTTTTTTAATGTAAATTATTAATAGAATGTTACAGTTATTTTACAATTTTACAAAAAGAAGAAGGAGAGACAGCAAATAATGAATATTGTGAAAAGGTTACGAACATTTCTGACTCTGTGTCTGGTTCTGGGAGTTATGATCTGGCTGGGACATGGGATGGAGACGAAGGCAGCCATTGTATCGACAGGGCATCAGAAGTATTCATACACGGAATACCGGAAGGATCTGCAGCAGCTTCAGAAGAAATATCCGGAATACTGTCAGGTCAATGTGATTGGAAAATCAGCTGATGACCGGAATCTCTATGAAGTGATTCTGGGCAATGCGCAGGCAAAAAAGCATCTGGTCGTGATTGCAAATCTTCATGGACGGGAATATATGACAACACAGCTTTGCATGAGCCAGATAGAGTATTATTTGAAAAAATATAATAAAAAAATCAACGGCACAAAGGTATCTAAGGTGCTCAATGAGGTGGCTATTCATTATGTGCCTTCCAGCAATCCGGATGGAACGGCAATCAGTCAATTTGGGTTCGGTGCGATACGCAATAAAAGTCTTCGGGCTGCCTTGCGGAAGATGCCGGGAAGTACCACCAGGTGGAAAGCCAATGCAAGAGGTGTGGATCTGAACCGGAATTGGGCCGTGGCGTTTCGTAGAGGAGGAACCCGTGGCTACGCCGGATTCCATGGCAATAAGGCAGCTAGTGAGCCTGAGGTAAAGGCTCTGGTGAAGATGGTCAATCGTATTGAAAAAAGAGGGAAAATTGTAGGGGTTGTCAGCTATCATTCCACAGGATCGATTCTATATGGAAGGTGCGCGAGCAATGCCACATCAAAGGTGGAGCAGATTACAACCCGGATGTATAAAACAGCTCAGAGTCTGACGGGTTACAGGCTGATGCCGACGGAAAGTATCAGTTCTGCCGCCGGATGCTCCAGAGAGTATTTTCTTTATGAAAGGGATATTCCATGTATAACGCTGGAAATTGGCCGCGGCGCCTGCCCGCTGAGTATCCGCGAGTTTCCGTCCATCTGGAAGAAAAATAAAGATGTTGTGATTCGGGAAGCAATGCTGTTTGACTGATCCGGATAAAAATCAAAAAGGAGCGCTGTCCCCGTAAAAAACGGTTGACAGCGCTCCTTTTGTATCCTCAAGGTATTCTGTGCAGAAAGATATTGGGATATCACTGAACCAATGGCGGCAGGATGCCTCGTCTCAATGAGGATATGTATAATATGCCGTTTGGTTTAATAACTCTTATATGGTTTCTCCATTAATTTGACAAACTCGTATAATGTCATGGCGGTAACGCCGGTGCCGCCTTTGGAGTAGATCTCTGTGTCGGCGTCGGAATCTGAGGTGCCGGCGATATCCATGTGAATCCAAGGCTTGCGCTCCACGAACTCATTTAAGAATCTGGCAGCTGCGATGGCGCCGCATTGTGTACCACAGTTGGCGATATCGGCAACGGAAGAAGCGTTCAGATCTTTATATTCATCGTCGCCGAGAGGCATACGCCAGATATTTTCTCCGGCGAGAATGGAAGCCTGCACCAGCTTGGCGATGAGCTCGTCGCTGTTGCTGAATACGCCGGTGTAACGGCTGCCCAGAGCAACCTGACATGCGCCTGTCAGTGTGGCAACATCAATGAGAGATGTGGCGCCGCATTCGCGGATGGCGTATGTAATGGCGTCAGCCAGAGCCATGCGGCCTTCTGCGTCTGTGTTGGCAACTTCAATATACTTGCCGTTCATGGAAGCGATGATGTCTCCCGGTTTCATGGCTTTGCCGGAAACCATATTTTCGCAGGCAGGAATCACGGCAGTCACATTGATGCCGAGCTTTGCCTGAGCGATGGCGCTCATGGCGGCGATGACAGCGGCGGCTCCGCCCATATCGCCGTGCATTCCTTTCATGGAAGCGGAAGGCTTCAGATTATAGCCGCCGGCGTCAAAACAGATGCCTTTGCCGATCAGAGCAATCTTTTCTTCGTCTGTCACCCGTCCGTTATACTCCATGACGATAAACTTCGGAGGCTGTTTGGAGCCTTTGGCAACAGACAGGAAAGCATTCATGCCCAGAGCCTCGCAGTCCTCTTTTTCAAGGATAGTACATTTGATGTTATGTTTGTCGCAGACAGCCTTTGCCTCCTCAGCCAGAGCAGAAGGAGTCATTACATTGGCCGGTTCGTTGACCAGATCGCGTGCCAGCGCTACAGCGGAGGCCATCATATGGGAATACTGCTCCTCTTTCTTGAAAGAGGCGGAATCTACGCCGGTCAGAATACCAAGATTCAGTTCCGGAGTCTCTTTTTTGTCAGAATGATATTTATCAAAGGTATAGTCTGCCAGGAGAATTCCTCTCATGGCGGAATTAAGCCAATAGGAAACGTCGTCACCGATGGCGGTCATCAGAAGATTATGTCCTTTCAGCTTCTTGGCCTCTTTCAGAGCTGCCCCGAACTGAAGCTGATATCTTCTCGGCGAAGCATGTTCCGGAATGCCGATAAAAATCAGATTGTAGTAAGGCTGCCCCTGGTAAGAAAAATCTTTGCCGCGAAGTCCGTACACCTTGCTCCCACCAACCAGCTCATCTTCCTGAAGTCCCTTAAAAATCTCGCTGACTTTGCCAAGTTCGATGCTCAGGCGGTTTTTGTGGTTATATGTAACGAGCAATGTATCAAATTCGTAATCCTCCAGGTCTACGAGACGTTGTATTTGCATTTTGATACGCTCCTTTCTTAATATTGACATCTGTTTTCGATGAATTGCCGTCTGTTATCCGGAAATGGGGAATATATCTGTCTGTGCCGGCATACCGGCGTACTTTCCCCTTATAAAAGATAGCTTTAGTATAGCACAATTAGAATTTGAAAAACAGAAAAAACTTGTACATAATACATAAATTTTTAGTGATGAGAAATCTGTTTTTGCATAAACTTTTTATGTACAGGGTAATTTTTTGCTTCTTTTATCGAAGATTGACAAGAAGAAATTTTTCCAGTATAATAATTAACATAGTTAATTAACAAGACAAACTAATTTGTGTATGATTTGGTTTTATAGAAAGGGGACTGACAGACATGAATGAATATTCTGCAATGACACCGGAGATTCAGAAGCTGGCTTCCATAAGTATGGAACATGGTCAGATACCGGCGGGACTGTACGACACCTATCACGTTCTCCGGGGTCTCAGAGATGTAAATGGAAAAGGAGTCCTGGCAGGACTTACAGACATTTCCACGATCATATCCTCACGGATCGTAGATGGAAAGAGTGTTCCCTGTGAAGGCGAGCTGAGATACCGGGGATATGATATCAAGGATCTGGTTGCCGGCTTTGCCAAAGAAGAACGATTTGGTTTTGAAGAGACAGCATTTTTAATCTTATTCGGACGTCTTCCGGACGCAGAGGAGCTTGACAGATTCCAGAAGCTGCTGGGAAACTACCGTACCTTGCCGACGAATTTTGTCCGGGACGTCATTATGAAGGCGCCGAGCAACGATATGATGAATACTCTGCAGAGAAGTATTCTGACTCTTTATAGTTATGATGATATGGCGGATAATATCCAGATTGATAATGTCTTGCGGCAGTGCCTGCAGCTGATCAGCACTATGCCGATGCTGGCGGTATACGGCTATCAGGCTTACAACCATTATGTGGAAGGCAAGAGTTTCTATGTGCATTCCCCGAAGCCTGAACTGTCCACAGCGGAGAATATCCTACGGCTCCTGCGTCCGAACAAGGAGTATACTAAGCTTGAGGCGAGGATTCTTGATATCGCTCTTGTGCTTCATATGGATCACGGCGGAGGTAATAACTCCACGTTTACAGACCATGTGGTGACTTCCTCAGGAACAGATACCTACTCAGCTATCGCTGCTTCCTTGGCGTCCTTGAAAGGACCGAAACACGGCGGTGCAAACCTGAAAGTAGTCCGCATGTTTGACGAGATGAAGGAAGAGGTTAAGGACTGGAAGGATGAAGAAGAGATCAAGGCGTATCTGCTGCGTCTGCTGAATAAAGAAGCGTTTGATCACAGCGGACTGATCTATGGTATGGGACATGCCGTTTACTCTATCTCCGACCCGAGAGCGCAGATATTTAAAGGATATCTGGGCAAACTGGCTATAGAAGAAGGCTATGAGGATGAGTTCCATTTCTATGAGACAGTGGAGCGTCTGGCGACAGAGCTTATCACGAGCCGCAGAAAAATATACAAAGGCGTCAGCGCCAATATTGACTTTTACAGCGGATTTATGTATCGTATGCTCGGTCTGCCGGATCAGCTCTTCACACCGATGTTTGCCGTGGCCCGTGTAGTCGGCTGGAGTGCGCACCGCATTGAGGAGCTCATGAACTGTGATAAGATCATACGTCCGGCGTACCAGAGTATTGCGGCAGAGGAAACATATGTGCCAATCGCTGAAAGAAAGGCAGAAGAATAAAAGATCTGGGAGGAATTATGGAATTCGAAGAAGCAGGATCATCGGAACAAAAAACGCAGCAAGTTCAAAGAAGAGATGATAATCAGAACGGAAAATGTCAGGAAGAGAATGATGACAGCGGCTGGCCTGCCGGCAGCGTCAGTACGGATGATTATAAAGAACTGATCGTACAGATGCGCAAGTCCAATCTGCTGTTTCAGCAGATGAGCAGCGTGCCGCTGGGGGAACTGACGATGCTCCTTGCCATCAGCCGTCAGTCGGAGAGAATCGGCGCCGTCCGGGTTTCGGGATTGGGTAATGCCATGAAGCTGTCCCGTCCGGCTGTTTCCCGTATGCTTCATGTTCTGGAGAAAAAGGGATATATTCAGATGAAGAACGGCGAGGAGGATCAGCGGTACGTTTTTGTTTCGCTTACTGATAAGGGACAGAAACTGCTGCACCAGGAGATGGCCTATGGCTACCATGTGCTGGAAAAAGTGCGGGAGAGGATGGGCGATCGGTGCCTCCATGATTATCTGCACTATTGCGGGAAGTTTCACGAGATTCTGTCAGAAGAGATTATAAAGCTGAACAGCAAATAAAGCTGAACAGCAAATAAAAAGAGCCCCATAACCCATGGGTGACGACCGTCTGTCAACAGTCAGAGAATATCCGGCTTTTGACAGAAGGTTATCAGCAGGGTTATGGGGCTGTCTTTTTGTTATTCCCCAAACACAGCAATATAGTCTTTCTTAAACTTCTCGATACCTGCATCGGTCAGCGGATGTTTGGTCATTGTCTCGAGCACGCTGTAAGGAACTGTTGCGATATCAGCGCCTGCAAGAGCGCAGTCTGTCACATGAATCGGGTTGCGGACGCTGGCAGCGATGATCTCTGTATCGATATCAGATACGGCAAAGATCTCAGCAATCTCACGAATTAAATCCACGCCGCGTACATTGATGTCATCAAGACGTCCCAGGAATGGAGAAACGTAGGTGGCTCCTGCCCGTGCAGCCAGAAGTGCCTGATTTGCGTTGAAGATCAGAGTTACATTTGTTTTAATGCCCTCAGCACTTAACACTTTAACAGCCTTCAGTCCTTCCACAGTCATAGGAATCTTTACAACCATATTCGGATGAATGGAAGCAATCTCCCGGCCTTCCTTGATCATACCTTCCGCGTCGGTGGTGGTAGCCTTTACCTCACCGCTGATCGGGCCGTCCACGATGGTGGTGATCTCCTTGATAACTTCGTTAAAATCCCGGCCTTCCTTTGCAATCAGGGAAGGGTTGGTGGTCACACCGCAGATCACGCCCATATCATTTGCCTTGCGGATATCCTCTACCTTAGCTGTGTCAATAAAAAATCTCATAATACAGTCCTCCTCACATATGTATTGCCCTGATGGCTGCACCTTAATATGTAAATGTGCCGGCCGCAATAAAATGCACTGGCCACATAGTATGAATGACAGATCTGTCGGGACAGACGTCAGAAAATGCAGTCATCATAAATAAAAGTATCTATCGCAACATTTTTTCCAAAAGAAAAATGCAGTTGCCAAATCTTCGTAATGGCCGGAAAACAGCACAGAACCGTTCAGTGCTTATTACTGTCGATAAACTTCTCAGTCTCCGATGTAAGCGCCATTTCGCTGTGAATATTGTAAAGAGCCGCCAGTTTGCTGACCGCAAATAATATTTCCCCCATTTTTGCCGTCAGCTGATCTTTGTTCTCCGGGCTGGCAGCGGCCTGCTGCAGCTTCACCACAGATTCCAGTATTTCCTTGAAAATGTCTTCCTCCCGGAAGGAAACCAGACCGCTCTTGTTTGCCTTCTTTAAAACCTTCTGGCTGCGGATCAGAGCCGGAAAGGCAGCCGGTACATTTTCAAGTTCGGAACGGGGCGTCTGCCCGTTATCCTGGTGTTCCTGCGCTTTGATAGCTTCCCAGGCTGCCCGGCGTTCTTCATCGTTCTCGTAAGTTTCTCCGCCAAACACATGAGGATGCCGCCGGATCATCTTCCGGGTGATGCCGTCGATGACATCCTCCAGAGTGAACTCTCCGTACTCCTCGGCAATCTGGCTGTGAAGCATCACCTGCAAAAGCAGATCGCCCAGCTCCTCGCACAGATTATCAGGATTGCCGGTGGCAGTCAGATCGCCCACCGCCTGATTCACTTCATACGCCTCTTCTATCGTATTGCTCTTCATGCTCTCGTGGGTCTGCGCCTTGTCCCAGGGGCAGCCGTTTTCGCCGCGGAGAGCGGCAACTACCGCATGAAGTTCTTCAAAAGTAAATTGTCTGTCCATTTTACACTCCGTTTCCTCACGTTCAGTCATTGTGTAGGCAAAAGAAAAGCGAAAAGATTCGCTTTTTTGCTATCGGATTACTTTATATTCATTATAGCAATACGGCTGGAAAAAATCTACGTACTTTTCTTGTGTTTTAGCTGGAATCTATTATAATATTTAATAAATATTCCTTTCCGGGAGAGAGCTTTTTTGATGTTCGGGCTGTCAAACACCAGACAAACTCCTGGTATTGGAATTATCGGAGGATCATATGAAAAAATTTAATTACAGAACAACCGTCAATATCACCGATGATCTCATGCATCTGGGATTCCGGTGCAAATTGCCGGACGAAATGCAGAATAAAAAAATACGGCTGCAGGCCATTTTTGCCCAGCGGCAGGTGGACCGGCGCTTTCCTTTGGACGTGCGTGTGGAAGAGAGTGAAAACGGTCCGCAGATACTGGCGGACGCGGAGATCGAGCTGCCGTACGTATTCCGTCAGCCACCAAGACACAAGGTGACCGTTACCTTTGCCCTGTGGTGCGGCGTACAGGAATGGATTCTTGACGATCAGCCATTCCCGGTACAGAGAGAACTCTTTGCCCGGCCGGAACAGACCAGCAAAAGAAATCTGTTTGTCTTCGGCTGCTGTACGATCGGGCTGCCTTTTTTCATTGCCCACGCATGGCTCAGGGAAAATAAAAATCTCTCTAAAGCCGTCAAAAAAGCAAATGAAACGGTATACCGCCTGAGCGGCTATAATTACAGTCCGAGGCAGCGGCATACGGATTATTTTGCCGCAAAATATGAGCAGTATGTATCTCTTCACAAAAAACTGTCTGGCAATAAGGTGCTGTTTTTATCCGAGCGTCTGCCGGAAGAAGGCGGCAATCTGCAGCTGATCCGGGAAAGATTTGCCGGCGACCCGGACATAGAAGTCACAGAATTCATCAACACCCACACCGTGGATGCATTAAATAAAAAAGACCTGAGGGAGTGTGCCAGAAAATGTGCCGAAGCCCGGGTAATCATCCTGGAGGACTTCTACCCGCAGCTCCACCAGCTGAACATCCGCCGGGAGACCAAGATTGTCCAGCTCTGGCACGCCTGCGGCGCCTTTAAGACCTTCGGCCTCACCCGAATGGGCAAGCCTGGCGGCGCGCCGCAAAGCTCCATGAATCACAGAAACTACGACTTCGTCAGCGTCAGCAGCGAAACAATCCGCGACATCTACGCGGAAGCCTTCGCCATTCCGACCAGCAAGGTGAAGGCTCTCGGCGTGCCACGGACAGACGCGCTCTTCGACTGGGAGCGAAAACGTAAAACAAGGGAGGAACTCTACAAGAAATATCCGTTCCTCCGCGACCAGAAAGTGATCCTTTTCGCCCCGACCTTCCGGGGCGACGGCAACAAGGACGCCTATTATCCGGAAGACGCCTTCCGCCTGGAAGCATTTATGGAAAAAATGCCGGAAGACACCGCATGCATCATCAAACACCATCCGTTTGTTCATCAGCCGGTGGAGATACCGCCAAAATGGCAGAACCGCGTGCTTGACCTGACCGGAAAAGACCATATTAACGACCTGATGCTCATCACCGATCTGCTCATCACCGACTACAGCTCCAGCATCTTCGAGGCGGCGATCCTGGAAGTGCCGATGCTCCTCTATGCCTTCGACGAAGAAGAATACATGGCAAGCCGGGACTTCTACTTTGCCTATGAAGAAATGGTTCCGGGCCCGGTGGAGCATACCTTCTCAGCCATGACAAGAAAAGCGGCCCGCATGGTGGCCGGACAGTGGGACCCGATGGAGGAAGAAAGAAAAAAAGATGTGCTGGCAGAAACAGAGGACGCAGCCCTACCCCTGTCGCAGCGGATGGAGCAGTTCCGGGAAGCGTTCCTAAGCGCTCTGGACGGGCACAGCACCGAGCGAATTGCGAAATATATCAAGGAGAATTATCTGGAAAATGGTGAGTAAAAGAATAAAAAAACTGGCGACAGCCGTCTACATGATGGTTGTCGGTCTGGCAGCGGGAATAATGACCGCGGCGGCACTTTGCACTTCCGCGGCGGCGCCCCTCCAGACGCAGGCAAAGGCCATTACCACAGTGAAGAAAAAACAGAATATTAAAATGAAGAAACTGACGCCAACCCTGAAGCGCAAAATCGCAGCGTCCACCCCGGCAGAGAACGCCGGCAGCGACCTGACGCTGCGCTATCCGGCTGCCCGGATCACTACGGCAAGGCTGCCGCAGGGTTACACCCTCGACGATACATATTATTATTACCTTTCCCAGCTGGCCAATACCGGAAAACATAAAAATGACCTGCGGCTCACCCGCATAAAATACAAAGGATTCGGGAAATATACCGTAGACTATATGACCCTAAAACAGTTCGGCCACGGAACTAACCTGGATTGCGTGACCGTGGATGGAGTCACCTGGCTCTGGACTGGCAGCGACCCCGCCGGCAGCAGCCAGAGTACATCCACTGTCACCTGTTTTACCTTCCACGCCGGTACAACCCTGCGCCGCCACGGCCAGTATACTTACCGCATCCCGGTCTCCGGCTCCGGCGGCAGCCGTTACGCCGCCAACTGCTTCCCGGCCATCAGCGCAGACGGCCGCCAGCTGGCAGTACGCTTTACCAGTAACGGCGGTCAGCAGTTCCAGATCTACGATCTGACAGACGGCACGACCATCCGCCCAAAGAAAGTTAAGAAAACCGTAAGAATAAAAAGCACACCCGGCGACTTCCAGGGGTTTGACATCTGTGGCACAACCATATATACTTTGGAAGGCACCAGAAGCAGGAGCGAAATGCGCGAGCTGGGCAAAGCCTCCGACTTCGCCCCGATCCGCATCCGTGCCTACGATTACAAAACGAAAACTACCACGACCCGCAAAATCAGAGGCGCCAAAGCCATAAGCCACCGGGAACCGGAAGGCATACAGGTGGCAGCGGACGGAACCATCGAGCTTATGATTGCCTCCCATTACAAAGAACTGTACACCTGCGCCAACATATATGAGGTAAAGGGCGGGACGAAATAGGCAGTTTTCCGTTGTCTAAAAAGAAAGAATATGATATAGTATATGAAATTAATTTGCTAAAATATGACATTTTAAAAATATCCATAATACAGGAGGAAATGTAGATTATGAAAGGTATTATCCTGGCAGGCGGTTCAGGAACCAGACTGTACCCGCTTACAAAGGTAACCAGCAAGCAGCTGCTTCCGATTTATGACAAGCCTATGATTTATTATCCGATGAGCGTGATGATGATGGCGGGAATTCGTGATATCCTGATTATCTCCACACCGATGGATACGCCGAGATTTGAAGCCCTCTTGGGAGACGGCCATCAGTTTGGTGTTAATTTAAGCTACGCCGTACAGCCGAGCCCGGACGGTCTCGCACAGGCATTTATCATCGGAGAAGAATTTATCGGCAACGATTCGGTTGCCATGGTCCTCGGCGATAATATTTTCCATGGACATGGTCTTAAAAAGCGTCTTCGCGCAGCGGTAGAAAGAGCAGAAAAGGATTCCGGAGCGACAGTATTCGGATATTATGTGGATGATCCGGAACGATTCGGCATCGTGGAATTTGATAAAGAAGGAAAAGCTATTTCCATCGAGGAAAAACCGGAACATCCAAAGAGTAATTACTGCGTAACTGGTTTATATTTCTATGATAACCGCGTAGTAAACTATGCCAAGAATCTAAAACCATCTGCCCGCGGCGAGTTGGAGATCACTGATTTGAACAGAATTTATCTGGAAAATCAGGAGCTTCATGTGGAACTGCTGGGACAGGGATTTACTTGGCTGGATACCGGAACCCATGAGAGTCTTGTGGATGCAACTAACTTTGTGAAAACCGTTGAGCAACATTCTCACAGAAAAATTGCCTGTCTGGAAGAATTGGGCTATATCAATGGCTGGATTGGCGAGAAAGAAATGCTGGAGACTTACGAGATCATGAAGAAAAACCAGTACGGTCAGTATCTGAAAGATGTGTTAGACGGAAAATACCTGGATTAAGATTAGTTTTTATATTCGCAAAAAATAAGATTAAGAATAAAGAGGAAAGAGTTATGACAATAATTGTGACCGGCGGAGCCGGATTTATCGGAGCAAACTTTGTATATTTGGAGTTAAAAGAACATCCGGAAGACCGGATTGTCTGCATTGACAAACTGACCTACGCAGGTAATCTGGAGACATTAAAAGACGCCATGGAGAACCCGAACTTCCGTTTTGAGAAGATGGACATCTGTGACAGAGAAGCAGTATTTAAATTGTTTGAAGAAGAAAAACCGGATATCGTTGTGAATTTTGCAGCGGAGAGCCACGTGGACCGTTCCATCGAAGACCCGGGTATCTTCCTGCAGACCAATATTATCGGAACCCAGGTGATGATGGACGCCAGCCGTAAATATGGTGTAAAACGTTATCATCAGGTGTCCACAGACGAGGTATACGGAGATCTTCCTTTGGATCGTCCGGACTTATTCTTCACAGAAGAAACTCCGCTGAAAACCAGCAGTCCGTACAGCTCATCAAAAGCAGGGGCAGACCTCCTGGTAAATGCATATCATCGTACTTTTGGGCTGCCGACTACAATCTCCAGATGTTCCAATAATTACGGACCATATCAGTTTCCGGAAAAATTAATTCCGCTGATGATTGCCAATGCCCTGGCGGACAAACCGCTTCCGGTATATGGAGAAGGATTGAACGTCCGTGACTGGCTCTACGTGGAAGATCATTGTAAAGCTATAGACTTGATTATCCGAAAAGGTAAGGTCGGAGAGGTCTACAATATCGGTGGACACAATGAGATGAAAAATATTGACATCGTAAAGATTATCTGTGAGGCTCTGGACAAACCGGAATCTCTGATTACCCATGTCACCGACCGGAAAGGACATGACATGCGCTATGCCATTGACCCGGCAAAGATTCACAGAGAGCTGGGCTGGCTTCCGGAAACTATGTTCAAGGACGGAATCAAAAAGACAATCCAGTGGTACCTGGATAATAAAGAGTGGTGGGAAAGAATTATTTCCGGCGAATATCAGAACTACTATGCATCCATGTACGGCGACCGCTTAAAAGACGCCGAATAGACAGAAGAAATGATACGCCCTATTTTGATGAAAGTTGAGATAGGGCTTTCGCTGCGTTCAGGGATAATTCATAATTCGTTTATAATTATAAAAAGACACAATTCGAACAGAATAGTAGTATATGTTGACAGATAACAGATGTTGACAAACACAGGAGGCAGAAATGAAAGTATTTGTTACGGGTGTCAAAGGACAGTTGGGCTACGATGTGGTCAATGAGCTGGAGAAACGAGGACATGCAGCTATCGGCGTCGATATCGAAGATTTGGATATCACAGATGCCGCAGCAGTAGATAAAATGATTACAGAAGCAGCGCCGGAAGCGGTTATTCACTGCGCAGCCTGGACGGCGGTGGACGCTGCAGAGGACAACGAAGAAAAATGCCGTCAGGTTAACGTTAACGGCACAGAAAATATAGCGAAGGTCTGTAAAAAACTTAATTGCAAAATGATGTACATTTCCACAGACTATATTTTTGACGGAAAGGGAACCCGCCCGTGGGAACCGGACGATCCGGTTACAACTCCGTTAAATGTCTATGGTCAGACGAAATACGAAGGCGAGCTTGCCGTACGCAATAATGTGGAAAAATTCTTCATCGTCCGTATTGCCTGGGTATTCGGTAAGGGCAAAAACTTTATTAAAACGATGTTGAACCTGGCAAAAACTCACGATCACCTTACGGTGGTCAATGACCAGTATGGAACGCCGACTTACACCTATGATCTTGCCAGACTGCTGGTGGATATGATCGAGACGGATAAGTATGGTAACTATCATGCCACCAACGAAGGCGGATACATCACCTGGTATGACTTTGCCTGCGAGATATTCCGTCAGGCAGGCATTGATATCGAAGTGGAGCCGGTGAACAGCGCTCAGTACGCGGCCAAGGCAAAACGGCCAGAAAACAGCCGGATGAACAAACAGAAGCTGGTGGATAACGGATTTGAGCCATTGCCGGATTGGAAAGATGCGTTGAAGAGATATTTGAAAAACTTAGAAGAATAAAGAATAGAATAAGAATAGTTTTTAAAGAAAAACAGGATGAAATAATGTGTAATAAGCATGAGCAGGAGGAATTCATGGTTTCGGATCAAAAGCAACACGTATTTATCGTTGGATCTAAAGGAATTCCGGCAGCCTATGGTGGATTTGAAACTTTTGTAGAGAAATTGACAGAATACAGAAAAAGTAAAAACATTCAATATCATGTGGCGGTATTGTCAGATCATACAGAAGAATACACACATAACGGAGCGCATTGTTTTTGTATAAAAGTACCTGATATTGGTAGCGCAAAGGCTGTTTATTATGATGGGGCAGCATTGGACTATTGTATCTTTTATTGCAAAAATCATAAGGAAATCAGACATCCGATTTTTTATGTACTTGCCTGTAGAATAGGACCGTTTATTCCTTATTACAAGAAGCAGATTCAAGCATTAGGAGGGAAATTATATGTAAATCCTGATGGACATGAATGGAAAAGGGCAAAATGGAATAAAGTTATCCGAAAATATTGGAAATATTCTGAGAGAGGAATGGTTCGGCAAGCAGATTTGTTGATTTGTGATAGCCAAAATATTGAAAAATATATTCAAAAGGAATATGAAAAATATAAACCGGATACAACGTTTATCGCTTATGGTTCTGATACCAGCAGGTCTGCGCTGTCTGATAATGATAAGATATGGGTAGAATGGTATCAAAAGAATCATGTAAAGCCCGGAGAATACTATTTAGTAGTAGGGAGATTTGTACCGGAAAATAATTATGAAATAATGATTCGAGAATTTATGGAATCAAAAACAGATAAAGCGTTTGTTTTGATTACAAATGTCAGTGATAAATTTCTTGCTGCATTGAAAGATAAAACTGGCTTTCATAAGGATTCCCGCATTCATTTCGCGGGAACTGTTTATAACCAGGAATTGCTGAAAAAAATAAGAGAAAATGCATATGGGTATTTCCATGGACATGAAGTTGGAGGGACAAATCCGAGTCTTCTGGAAGCGTTGAGTTCTACCAATTTAAATCTACTGTTAGGAGTGGGATTTAATCGGGAGGTGGCTGGGAAAGCCGCTCTTTATTGGTCAAAAAGAAAAGGAAGCCTTTCAAAATTGATAGAGAAAGCCGATGCCATGTCTGAAAAAGAAATAGATAGCTTTGGAGAAAAAGCAAAAAAAAGGATACAGGAGGCTTATACCTGGGAGAATATTACAGAACAATATGAAAGATTATTTTTGAATAGTAGCAAATAAAGATCAATAACAGAAAAGTGGAGGTTAACTATGGGTCAGATTAAAGTAGAAAAATGTCCAATAGAAGGATTATATGTCATTGTGCCAACGGTACATGGAGATGACAGGGGATATTTTATGGAAACCTATAATCAAAATGATATGCATGAAGCAGGACTTGACATGGTATTTGTGCAGGATAACCAGTCTATGAGTAAAAAGGGCGTTCTGCGTGGGTTACATTATCAGAAAGAATATCCGCAAGGTAAACTGGTGAGAGTAATAAAAGGAGCAGTTTTTGATGTGGCAGTGGATCTTCGTGTTCACAGTAAAACTTATGGCCAGTGGTTTGGTGTAGAGCTGACAGAAGAAAATAAAAAACAATTCTATATCAGCGAGGGTTTTGCACATGGCTTCTTAGTTCTTTCTGATGAGGCAGAATTTTGTTATAAATGTACAGATTTCTATCATCCGGGTGATGAGGGTGGAATGGCATGGAATGATCCGGACATTGGAATTGAATGGCCACAGCTTTGTGGAGAATACAAGGGAACTCCATCTGCAGAAGGATATCATCTGGAAGATGGTACTCCGCTGAATCTTTCTGACAAAGATCAGAAGTGGCAGGGATTTAAAGATACTTTCAAATTTGATAAATAGTTATTTATCAAATGAGTTCCAAACATAGTTGAGGAGAATGTGAGAACGAAAGCAGGCAGATAAAAATGACAAATGACAACAACAATCAGCCACTTCCACAAATTTTAATTTGTATGGCCACTTACAATGGAGAACGATATCTGGAGCAGCAATTAGAATCTCTTTGCAGGCAAACCTGCCAGGATTTCCTCTTGTTTGTTCATGATGATGGATCAACAGATAATACAGGGGATATTCTCAAAGCTTGGGAAAGAAGTGATAAACTGAATATGGTGGTGTTGGATGATGGCCTTTGCTTTCATGCTTCTTCAAAGAATTTTGTTCATCTATTATCCCAGGCAGAAAAGAGATGGGGCGAATTCCCCTACTACATGTTTTGCGATCAGGATGACATTTGGAAAGATGATAAAATCGCGGTCACATTAAAAAGGATGAAAAAAGCAGAAAAAAAATACAAACAGCCAATTTTGGTGCATACAGATTTGGAAGTAGTGGATTCCGATTTACATTCGATTGCGCCCTCTTACCTGAAATATCGCTCCATCAATCCTTGTATTAAAAAATTAAATCGATTGTTGATACAAAATAATGTGACAGGCTGCACCATGATGTGGAATCAAAAGTTAAATCAAGTTCTTAATTGGAAAAATGTGAAGCCTGCTATGCACGATTGGTGGATTACTTTAATTGCAAGTTTGTTTGGACAGATTGTTTTTTTAGACAGAACAACAATTCTGTATAGACAGCACGAAGATAATGTGGTTGGAGCAACAAAAGTGAAATCGATTTCTTTTGTGATATATCGTCTTTCCAATTTACAGTATGTCAGGATGAAGTTCCGACAAGCAGTACAGCAGGCAGGAGATTTACTAAAAATATACGGGCCAACCTGTGACAAAGAAGAGAAGATGCTTTTAAGACAATTTTCCAGATTATATGATGTGAATAAGTTTAAAAGGACATATCTGGTAGTAAAATATAAATTTTTTAAGCAGTCTCTGATACAAATTGTAGGGGAGTTATTGTTTATATAGTAACAACTATTTACTATGAGTAAAATAAACGGGAGAAGAGAAAAGAATGATTTCTGTTTTTTCTACAATGAAACAGTCTATTTTTTATATTAAAAGATATGGAGTGTTTGCAACATGTAAAAAAATAATTGGTAAAATTAATTTTTCGAAAAGATATAAAAAATGGATTATAAATCATGAAAAAATAGACAAAGAACAAATTTTGCACGATATTGAGAGCTTTTCTTATCTCCCTACATTTTCTATTTGCATTCCGGTGTACAATGTAGAAGAAAAATGGCTTAGAAAATGTATTCAGTCGATACAAAAACAATGGTATACAAATTGGCAGCTTTGTATGGCAGATGATTGTTCTACGGATGAAAATGTAAGAACAGTTTTAAAGGAATATGCTCAAGTGGATAATAGGATCAATATAGTTTACCGTTATAAAAACGGCCATATATCTGAGGCAACAAATTCGGCTCTTCAAATTGCAACAGGAGAGTTTATTGTTTTGGTAGACAATGATGATGAGTTAGCGCTAAATGCACTATACGAAGTAGCAAAAATTTTGCAGGATCATAGAGATTTGGATGTCATATATAGTGATGAAGATAAGATAGATGAAAATGGCAATAGAACAAATCCCTATTTTAAGCCAGATTATTGCCCGGATACGTTACTGTCTTATAACTATATATCACATATGGGAGTATATAGAAGGACCTTGATAGAACAGATAGGTGGATTTCGGAAAGGTGTAGAGGGTTCGCAAGATTATGATTTGCTTCTTCGAGTAATTGAATTAACAGAAAATATTTATCATATTCCTAAAATATTATACCACTGGAGAGCGATTTCCGGTTCTACTGCTTTAGACGGTGCAGAGAAAAGCTATGCATATATTGCGGGTAAAAAGGCTTTGGAGGATACAGTAAAACGACGAAAATATAGTGCAGAAGTAAAATATTTGGAGAACTGTCCATGCTATAATGTTTTATTTTATCCTAGAAAGAAGCATTTCATTTCTATTATAATATTAGTACACGATCAGTCAGAAAAAATAGAATGTTGTTTAAAATCAATAAATGAAAATATAATAGATAATAATTATGAAGTAATTCTTGTTGACTGCCATTCAGAGAAAAAGAAAACGAAGAAATTTTTGGATAAATATAAAAAGTATCCAGAATATAGTGTGATTAAAATACATCAAAAATTATGTTGTACTGCCATTCAAAATTTAGCAGTAAAAAGAGCAAAAGGGGATCTTATTGTCTTTCTAAATAGTGAAATAGAAATTCAGACTAAAGAATGGCTGCTGCACATGGCGGGAGAAGCGGAAAGAGAATGTGTAGGTGCAGTTGGAGTGAAAATACTGCATCCGGAGAATGTAATTCACAATGCGGGAATTAGTTTAGATAAAGAAAAACTATGTATAGATATCGGAAAGGGCAGAAAGAAGAATGAAAGCGGATATATGTATTATTTATCCACCAGAAGAAATTACAGTGCTGTTTCCGGTGATTGCTTAATGGTAAAGAAAGATATTTTTGAACAAGTAGGAGGTTTTGACGAAAACTTAAAAAATAATTTATATGATGTCGATTTATGTCTACAATTACAGAAGAGGGGATATCATAATATTTTTATACCTGATGTACAAGTATACTTAAATATGAAGAAATTTAGCTTAAATACATTAAATAAAAAAAAGAATAAAGAAGAAATATTTTATTTGAAGATGAAATGGAATGAAACAATTCTGGAAGATCCATGTAGAAGTAAAGTTACTGAGTTAGATCCGACCAGAGTTTAAATATATGGTAGATGAGTTTTCGGATAAATAAAGGAGTAAAAATAAAAAATGAACATAGTTAGTTTTATTCGCAATTTATATGAGAATCGAAAATTGATTGGAAATCTGGCAAAAAATGATTTTAAAACAAGATACGCCGGTTCCTACTTGGGAATTATGTGGGCGTTCATCCAGCCAATAGTGACAATATTGGTATATTGGTTTGTTTTTACAGTGGGATTAAAATCTGGAACTGTGAATGACTTTCCGTTTGCCCTATGGCTCATGGCAGGAATTATTCCGTGGTTCTTTTTTCAGGATGCGTTAAATAGCGGTACTTTAGCATTAGTTGAATATAGCTATTTAGTTAAAAAAGTAGTTTTCAAAATTGACATATTGCCGTTTGTTAAAGTGTTATCAGCGCTATTTGTACATGTTTTCTTCATATTCTTTGTGATACTTGTTTATGCTCTAAATGGATATATGCCGACGCCATATACTTTGCAAGTATTTTATTATTCATTTTGTCTTATCTGCATTGTAACAGGTATGGTGTATTTTACCAGTGCTATAATGGTTTTTTTTAGGGACTTAAACCAGTTAATCAGTGTTATTTTACAGGTGGGAATCTGGATGACTCCGATTATGTGGAATATTCAGATTCTTCCGCAAAATCTTCTCTGGATTTTTAATTTGAATCCGATTTATTATGTCGTTGTAGGATATAGAGACGCATTTATTTACCATGGGGTCTTCTGGCAACGGCCGGAAACTACCATTTATTTCTGGGTATTTACCATATTAATGTATATTATCGGGACTAAAATATTTAAGAGCTTACAGGTGCATTTTGCGGATGTATTATAGGAGGAACAAATAATGAGTGAATATGCCATTGACGTACAAAATGTCAGTAAAATATATAAGCTTTATGATAGATCCAGAGACAGGCTGGCAGAAGCGTTGCATTTGACAAAAAAGAAATTATCAAAAGATCACTATGCTCTTGATCAAATAAATTTTCAAGTAAAAAAGGGAGAGACAGTGGGAATTATCGGAACAAATGGTTCCGGTAAGTCAACAATCCTTAAAATTATCACCGGCGTATTAAATCCAACAGCCGGTAAAGTAGAGATAGACGGCAGAATATCAGCTCTTTTGGAGCTGGGCGCTGGCTTTAATATGGAATATACAGGAATACAAAATGTTTATTTGAATGGGACAATGATTGGCTTCAGCGAAGAAGAAATAAAAGCCAAATTGGATGATATCCTTGAATTTGCTGATATCGGTGACTTTGTCTATCAGCCGGTAAAGACCTATTCCAGCGGTATGTTTGTCAGACTAGCGTTCGCTGTGGCCATAAATATCGATCCGGAAATATTAATTGTTGATGAAGCACTTTCTGTGGGTGATGTGTTCTTTCAGGCAAAGTGTTATCACAAGTTTGAAGAATTTAAAAAAGAAGGAAAAACTATTGTAATCGTAAGCCATGATTTGAGCAGTATCAGTAAGTACTGCGATAGAGTTATTTTACTCAACAAAGGACATAAGCTGGCGGAAGGCGAGCCGAAGAAGATTGTGGATTTGTATAAGAAGTTGTTGGTGAATCAGTTGGATGAGGAAGATTTGGAAGATTATCAAGATGATGGAGATTTATCAAAATCAGAAAAAATAAAAAACAGAAAAGAAAGCGTTGCCAAAAAGACGAACGGAATAACACCTCAAAAAGCTGAACAACAGGGGCAATGTTGGAAGGAATTTATGGTAGAGAATCCAAATCTCATTGAATACGGGACAAAAGAAATAGAAATTATTGACTATTGTGTATTAGATGAACATGGGGATATTTCTAATAATATTGAAAAAGGAACTGAATATACAATAAAATTTAAAGTACGTTTTAATGAAGAAGTCAATGATCCAATTCTTGCCTTGACAATTAAAGACATTAAAGGCACAGAAGTAACAGGTACAAACACAATGTATGAAAAAATAGATGTTGAAGCTAAGAGGGGGGAGGAAAAGAGTATAAGTTTTTCGCAAACTATGAATTTAACAGGAGGAAGTTATTTACTATCATTTGGATGTACGGGATTTCGGAGAGGATCATTTACCGTATATCATAGAATGTATGACGTAGTTGATATTACAGTAATCTCAGATAAAGATAATGTGGGATTTTATGATATGTTTTCTGAAATAGTAGTAGAATAAATAAAAAAGAATAACTATTGTTTGTGATATTTTTGAGGAGAAAAAATGGGGAATATCGAAGTAATTGGAAAAGTTACGTTGGATTATAATTTTTATTCTGGAGAAGATTTATATTCGGATGGGCCGATAGAAGAAGAATTATTAAAAATAGCAGAAAAATGTGATGAAGATGAGTTGGGGACAATTATCAATCAAAAGAATGAGTGGGTTTACCTTTATCATTTTTCACATGTTCGCCAAAATATTATAAGCTGGATTCCTATGGAAAGAAAAGCAAAAATTTTGGAAATTGGATCTGGATGTGGGGCTATTACAGGTGCGTTAGCACAAAAAGGAGAAAAAGTTGATTGTGTAGAATTATCAAAAAAAAGAAGTTTGATTAATGCGAATCGAAATAAACATTATGATGGGATAACGATTAAAGTGGGGAACTTTGAAACCATAGAGCCTTATTTAGATGATGATTATGATATTATTACATTAATTGGAGTATGGGAGTATGCCAATGTCTATTTGACTTCGGAAGATGCACATCGAAAATTTCTTAAATTATTAAAAAGACATTTGAAGCCCATGGGAAAAATAATTATTGCGATTGAAAATAAATTTGGGCTTAAATATTGGGCTGGATGTCGAGAAGATCATACATCCATGTATTTTGAAGGATTAGAGGGATATACCAAATCAGACAGTGCTATTACTTTTGGGAAAAATGAGATGATAAATATTTTTGAAGAATTGGAGTATCACTCAGAGTTTTATTACCCTTATCCAGATTATAAATTTCCGCTGCATATTTTTTCGGATAATTATTTGCCGGAGCCAGGGATGTTGAGTGATAATAAAAAAAATTTAGATAATACCAGGATGGTATTATTTGATGAAGAAAGAGTTTTTGATTCTATAATAAAAGATAAAATGTTTCCCTATTTTTCCAATTCATTTTTAGTTATTTTGAGCAATAATAGCAGAGATGGTGAAGAACAAGTAATTTATTCTAAATTTTCAAATGAGAGAACAGAAGAATTTAGAATTAGAACAGATATTATTAAAAATACAGATGGACAAGTGTTCGTAAAAAAATATCCTATGCATAAAAAAGCTGAAAAACATATTGATAAAATTGTAAATATGTATACACAGTTAAAAAGAAACACGGAAAAATTGCCCATCAAATTTAACGTATGTGTAAAGGAAAATAATAATATACTTTTTGAATATATTAGTGGAGAAAGTTTAGATAAGATTCTAAATGGATTACTTTCAAAAGGAAATGACGACAAGGCAAGAAAAATCATTCAAGAAATCGTAAAGTTAATTAGAAATATGGTTAATGATACTTTTGAAGAGACGCAAGAATTCCGAAAAATTTTTGGAAGGTGTCCATTTGAAGGATGCCCAGCTATAACAGGGGCAGATATTGATTTGATTTTTTCAAATATTATATATTATAATAAAAAATGGAATATTATCGATTATGAATGGTCTTATAATTTTCCGGTGCCTGTTAATTATATATTATATAGAGTTTTATATTTCCAAGCACCGTTGGAAATTAAGAAATTGAATCTTTGTCAGGATTATGGAATTGGAGAAGAAGAAAAAAAAATATATGAACAGATGGAAGATCATTTTATGCATTTTGTGTATAAGAACCAAGTACTAATATCTGATTCTCCTATTATAAAACCTAAATATGTAATAAATGATAGTATTATTACTAATAATGCAACTAAAACAGCAATAAAAGTATACTATGATTGTGGAAGGGGATTATCCGAAAATAATATCGATTATTTTTTCTATGATGATCCAGAGAATATAAACATAAATATTCCAATTGGGGATGATATTACAATAGTAAGAATCGATCCTATGGAATGCAGAGGAATAGCGCATCTGTTGAAGGTAGAAGCACAGACAGAAAGGGAGATATATATCCCGAATTTCCATATTAATGGTATTATACCCAAAGATAATTATTTTGTATTTGATACAGAAGATCCTTGGATGCTTTTTACAGAATTAAAAACAGAAACAAAAAATCTTCATTTAGAATTCAGTATTAATAAAACTTCAAAAATGTTAATAGATGAGATTGTTGGACAATATGAAGCGTTGAGAAATGAATCGAATGTAAAAGTATATTATGATCGTGGAGAAGGATTGTCGGAGAATGATGTGATTTCATTCTATTATGAAAATCGGGAAAATGTAGCGATTGATATCCCTGTTGACAATACGGTTGCTGCATTGAGAATTGATCCAATGGAATCCTGTGGTATTGTGCAAATTAAAGAAATATCTGCAAAAAATAGCGAGGGAGAATATAACCCAGATTATAATATAAATGGATATTTATTAGATGAAAAAAAGTTCATATTTGATATGGAAGATCCTTGGATATCTATGAGTCACTTAAAAGATGGGACTAATTGCGTTCATGTAGAGATGTGTGTTGACAAAATATCAAAATCATCTGCAGATATAATTTCTAAAAATTATAAATTGACAAAATGGGAAAAAATTAAACAAGATTTGAAGTGGTAATAATATAATATGGAGAGAATGATGAATAAACTAAAAAATGTTTTAAAGAGGATTGTAAAAGGATTAAATGTAACATTCAAGGAAGGTTTTTCTGTTACACTATTTTTTTTAAAACAAAAAAAAGTTTCGCCGCAAATTGAATTAAGTGATTATGAAAAATGGATAGAACAGAATGAAAATCAAATCGAAGAAACTAAACAATTAAAGTATAATCCGTTAATTTCCATTGTAATTCCTGTGTATAATGTCAAAGAGGAGATATTAGTTGCATGTATTGAATCTGTTTTTGCACAGACATATCCGTATTGGCAGCTTTGCATGGCAGACGATCACTCCTCATGGGAGAGTGTGAGAAGTATCTTAAAAAAATATGAAAGTGACTCCAGGGTCAAAGTGGTGTACCGAAATGAAAATGGTCACATTTCAAAGGCTACCAATAGCGCTATTGAATTAGCAGAAGGTGAATTTATAGCTTTTATGGATTGTGATGATATTATTCCATCTAATGCTCTTTATGAGGTGGCACTGAAATTAAATGAGAATTCTCAATATGATTTTATTTATACAGATGAAGATAAAATTGACGAAAAAGGTGAAAGACGATGGGATCCACATTTTAAACCAGATTGGTCTCCAGATACATTAATGTCGATGATGTATACTTCTCATTTGGGAGTATATAGAACAAGTATTGTAAAAGAACTGGGTGGCTTGCGTGTGGGATTTGAAGGAGCGCAGGACTATGATTTTACGTTGCGTTTCACCGAGAAAACACAAAATATTGGACATATCCCAAAGATATTATATCATTGGAGACAGGCTGAAGGCTCTACTGCTTCGGAGCCTGGAGCAAAACCATATGTATTTGAGGCAGCAAAAAAGGCAAAACAAGAAGCGTTAGATAGAAGAGGATGGAAAGGCCGTATAGAATTTTTGCCGGACGCTTATCAACTTCAAGTGGAGTATGATGCAACGACTCATCCATTAGTTAGCATTATTATACCATCAAAAGATAATTTCAATATATATAAACAGTGTATAGAGTCTTTAATTAATAGGACATTGTACCAAAATTACGAAATAATTCATGTAGATAATGGCAGCAATGAAGATAATAGAATGGCTTATGAGAAATTAAATAAAAAATATAATGTAAAATATTATTATAAAAAAATGGATTTTAATTTTTCAAAAATGTGTAACATTGGGGTAAATAAATCTAAAGGAGAATATGTTTTATTTTTAAATGATGATATTGAAATTATTGATAAGGATTGGGTTGATAAAATGCTGGGACAAGCAGAATTGGCTCATGTTGGTGCGGTAGGAGCAAAGTTATACTATCCAAACGGAGATAAAATACAGCATTGTGGAGTAGTTAATTTGGATGCAGGACCCTCCCATTTGTTTTGTGGATATAGTGATTCAATAATTTATTATTATGGAAGAAATAGATTGAGATATGATGTTTTGGCAGTAACAGGTGCGTGTCTTCTTATTTCAAAAGAAAAATTTAAGGAAGTGGATTGTTTTGATGAAAAACTTCCAGTGGCATATAATGATGTGGATCTTTGTTTTAAACTTGTAGAGACAGGATATTTTAACGTAATATGTAATGATGTGCATTTATACCATCATGAATCTATAAGTAGAGGTTATGACAATAAAGATAAAGAGAAGATGAAACGTCTTATAAATGAGAGAAATAAGTTATATCATAAACACTCTGCTTTTGTTCGCAGAGATCCATTTTATAGTGTGAATTTAACGGGTTACGATGTAAATTGCGCTTTGAATTTCCGTGAAATAAAAAAATGCAATACATGCGTGAAAGTTGATGAAAATAATTATATATTAGACTCTGGTAACTTGGTTGCCGACTTTGATTGTGTTAGAAAGACCGATATAGTCTTCCTACAAGGATACGCTTATTTTAAAAATAAAGCATTTAATAATCGTCGACCGGTTCAATTGTTGTTAAAAGGGAAAACAGAAACTTTGTTGGTGAACGCTAATAAAATTTATCGACCGGATTTACAGCAGATGCTCCAGACAAAAAAATATATTAATCTAACTGGGTTTAACAGTTATTTAAGCTTAACAGAGTTGCATGATTTAAAGTATGACCTAAAGATTATCGTAGATGGGGTTATTACAGGAACGAAAGCTTTTTTGGAGTTAGAATAATGCTGGAAGAAAAGAGATAATAAGCTAAAATAACTATATTCCTTTTATGCTAATTAAATTTATTCATATTTATTCAAAATTCATCGAAAGCATAAAAGGAATATGCAATATAATTTATAAATATAGCAATTCGCCAATAATCTGTATAATTCCCTGCTTGAGAAAATGATATTTAAAAGCAGTGACAATACGGATAAATTTATTTTGTTTTGCTATGTTAGTGAAAACATTTAATATGCGAATTTGTTCAGGCGATAGTTCTTTGCGATAAACGTGTAAAAAAGCTTGAGCCTGTGCAATAGAAAGATTCAAAGTTTCTTTTATTTTGGTATCGCCGGATAATCTTTTAAGAAGAAAAAGGGGAGTGTTAACTTTGGTCGCTCCGATTACATTTTTTTTATGCTGGCGATAAAGAATGGTCGGTTCCTGAATACAGACTATTTGTCCAAAACAGGAGGCGACTAGCGTAATCCACCAATCATGCATGGCAATATTTTCATTATCAAGATGCAATATATTATTCAGAGCCTGATTCCACATCATGGTGCAGCCAGTGACGTTATTCTGGACTAATAGATGAGGTAAATCCGTTATGGTAGGATTCAGTGCTCTATATTGGAAAAAAGATTTTCCCAATAAATTTAAATCCTGATCAACAACTCTGAGGTCAGTGTGGAGGAGAACTGGCATAGATTTGGACAGGAGGTTTTCTGTTTGATGTAACTTTTTAACAGAATCCTCAATCTTGCTTTCCAGCCATATGTCATCCTGATCAGAGAACATATAGTAATCAAAAGAATAATGCTTATTTACCCACTTTAATATAGAAGCAAAATTATTTTTGGAACCGGAACTTTTTCTGGCAGAATTAGGGATAATAATTATTTGTTCTGGGTAACGGAGAGCGTAAGATTGTAATATCGCCAAAGTGCTGTCTTTTGAGCAGTCATCGCGTATAAACAGCGTCCAATTATGATATGTTTGAGTTAAAATGGAGTTAAGCTGAGCTTCTATATAAGATTCTCCGTTATAGGTGGCCAGGCAGATAGCGATAGGGGTGGTGATGTTACTCATTATAGTGAATCCTTTCTAATGTGTGATAATATTGGCATATAAAATTTAACACAGAAAATAAAGTAAAGCAATGTAAGATTAAAAAAAGGTTAAAAACATTGTACTAAGAATGGGAGCAGGAATATGGATAAAAAAGAATTAATCACAGTCATAGTGCCTTGTTATAACGAGCAAGAATCGGTGGAATTATTTTATCAAGAAATAGATACTGTGATGAAAGTGATGAGTGAACAGGATTTTGAACTGATTTTTGTGGATGATGGCTCTAAAGATTCGACATTATCAATTGTTAAAAGTTTAAGTACAAAAGATCATAGGGTGAAATATCTTAGTTTTTCAAGAAATTTTGGAAAGGAATCTGCCATCTATGCAGGATTGGAACATGCCCATGGAGATTATGTGGTATTAATGGATGCCGACTTGCAGGATCCCCCGAAATTATTGCCGGAGATGTTTCGATATGTGAAAGAAGAAGGATATGACAGCGTAGCAACGAGAAGAGTGACCAGAAAAGGTGAGCCAGTTATTCGTTCTTTTTTTGCAAGACAATTTTATAAAATAATGAACTTAATATCGTCTACTGACGTTGTCGATGGAGCAAGAGATTATCGACTTATGAATAGAAAGTTTGTAGATGCTTTGCTGGAATTAAAAGAATATAATAGATTTTCAAAAGGGTTGTTTGGATGGGTTGGATTTAAGACAAAATGGTTGGAGTATGAAAATATCAACAGAGTGGCAGGAGAAACAAAATGGTCTTTTTGGAAATTGTTATTATATAGCATTGAGGGAATAGTTGCTTTTTCGACAATGCCTCTATTGATTTCTGCCGTTACGGGTATAGTATTTTGTTTTCTGGCAATGATTTTTGTCATCATAATCATTGTGCGTACAATGATTTTTGATGATCCGGTATCAGGATGGCCATCAATGGTTTGCATCATGTTGTTTCTAGGTGGAATTCAACTGTTCTGTATTGGTATTCTTGGTGAATATTTTGCAAAGATATATATGGAAGTAAAGAATAGACCTAAGTATCTGTTGGAGGAAACAAATATAAAATGATAAAAGATTTTTATGAATATTGTAAAAAAAATATATGGGCAATTTTTTTGACAAGTCTATTTATTTGTTTGACGCATGGAACAAGATTAATTACAAAAAACGCAACAATAGATACATCTTTATTTATAAATAATCCTGAGACCAATTATAATTGGCTGGATATTGGACGCTGGGGGGCTGTTTTTACAAAAAATATAAGTGAGCTAAGAAGTTTTAATCCATATGTTGCGAATGCTTTCGGAATTTTATTTGTAATTATTGCTTGTGTTTTATGGAGCTTTGCTTTTTTTCAAATTAGTAAAAAAGATTCAGTTGTTTACTGGTTATTTGGGATAGTTTTTTTTACCAATCCGGTATTTTCCTTACAATGGTTATTTTATATTCAAATTTTTGAAGTAGCATTTGCGTTGTGTTTAATACCAATATCGTTAATAAATATTTTTCAATGGATTGAAAAAAAGAATATTTTAAATTTGATAGTGGCAATCATTGGTATGATTTGGACTTTTGCAACTTATCAATCTAATGTGCCAGTATATATTGTTGGAGCAATTACATGCTTTTTGTTATACAAAGAAAGCAATTTTAGAGAGATGATTAAAATAGCTTTAAAATTGGCAATCTCATTTATTGCAGCATACTTATTATACACAATAATTACAAAATGTTTTTTTTCAAATTCAAATTATTTAGATTCACAAATTGCATGGAGTACACAAGGAATAAATAAATGTGTACAAAATATTTTGCAATATATAAAAACAGTAATTTTAGGTGAAGGAGTATTTTATACTAAAGTATATAGTTGTGGGATCATTTTATTAATAATTATTTTTTTTATGGAGATAAAAAAAATTAATGAAAAATATATGTTAAGATGGTTGGCAATTTTTGTACTACTATTAATGCCATTTGCCTTGATAATATATATGGGAACACAACCCGTAGCAAGAAGTCAATTTGCTCTAGGGGCTGTTACAGCAAGTTGTTTAATGCTTATCTTGAAATATTTTTTACAATATAAAAGAGGATTAGTGAGGAAAATTTTTTTGTTTGGTGTTTCTGCTTTGATAATTATATCAGTGGAAAAACAAATGTATACATCGATGAAAGTGTATTATTCTGATGATGTGAGATATCAAGAAGATATATATGTATTACAACAAATTCAAGAAGATATATATGATATAGAGGCGGATTTAAATAAACCCCTTGTTTTTGTTGGTGCTAGAGAATCAGAATTAAATGAAAGTGCTTATAAAATTGAAGACATAGTTACAGAATATTATGCACGAACTGTATTGGGATTGTTTAGTTGGGAAGAACCATATTATTATCATAGTACAAATTTGATTTTAGATGTATATAAAACAATAGGTGTTTCTTTTCAATATCCATCTGTTGAGCAGATTAATGAGGGACGTAATGTTTCTAAGGAAATGCAATCTTGGCCAAAAAAAGGTTCAATAAAAGAAACAGATGATATTATAGTGGTTAAATTATCAAAAGATCTTTATGCAAATAAATAATTTGTTTTTGAATTATAATAATTGTGTGAAATAAATAATGGGATGGCGTATTTATGAAGAAAAAAATTATTTCAGAAGAATATATTTTTTGTGTTCTTTTTATCTTTGTTCAACTGGTTGGAACAATTTTAAAAATAAATACTCAAGTTGATAACACGATTCATATGACTAAAATTAATATTTTTATAACGTTTTTGATGTCGATTATTGTTGCATATCCTATATCAATGCTGCTAAAAAAAATGTTATTGATTTTTGCTGGTAAAAAAAAGACATTTGGCACAGTGAAGAAGAAGTCTCTCCTAAATATAAAAAAAGAACAATGGGTGTATATTTGGGTAGGAGTGTTTTTATTATGGCTTCCTTATTTTTTGTCGTTTTATCCGGGTATTTTTGCCTATGATATAGAAAATCAATGGGGACAATATTTCGGAGAATTTGGGTATAGCACTTATCATCCAGTTATTCACACATTATTGATGGGAAGGCTTATAGAAATAGGCGCTAAAATTTTTGGGGATTATAACAAGGGTGTAGCTCTTTATTGTTTGATACAGCTTTTTATATTATCAGGTGCAGTATCCTATGTCTTATATTATATGAGGCAATTGATTAGATCAAAAACGATTTATTTTATAGCTGTATTGTATTTCGTGTTATTTCCGGTATGGCCATTTTTAGGAATCAGTACGACAAAAGACACATATTTTTCAATTTTCTTTTTGCTAAGTTTTGTGTTTTTATTAGATTCTTGCTTTTCAAACGTTTCTAAAAGAAATGTGATTTTAATAATTTTAAATTTAACTTTGGCTTTGTTGTTTAGAAATAATGCTATTTATGGACTTGTACTTGTTATTATTTTTTTATGTATTTTTATATTGTGCAATAAAGCTTTAAGAAAAAAATCATTGTGTTTTATAGGAATATTTCTAGTTTCCGTTATTATGGCAAAGGGAATTGATAGTGGGTTAATTAAATTAACAAATGCGTCAGAAGGAAGCATGGCGGAAATGCTAAGTATACCATGCCAACAAATTGCGAGAGTTTATTCTGAAGATCAAGAAGAGTTAACTTTAGAAGAAAGAAATGAAATATATCAATATATTCCAGAAGACAACATAGTTAATTATAAATATCAACTATCCGATCCAATTAAAGGGTATTTGAATACAGAACTTATAAAAAAAGATTGGAAAAGATTTTTGGATTTATGGGGGGAACTCGGCTTAAAGTATCCGAGAGAATATTTAGAGGCAACGCTCTGTAATACCTTACCACTATGGTATGTGTGGGATGAATCAATAGTGTCAATTCATGGGGTTTATCTTGAAAGCACAGTAAAAGATGTGACTGATGGAAAGGTGGTACGAAATAGTAAGCTTCCAGAAGTTCAGAATATTTTTACTGATTTGTTTAGTAAAGGATATATTTTAGAGTTTCCAATTATTAAATTGTTGTTTGTGCCAGCGTTATATCTTTGGATTATTATAGCAATAAGTTTTCTTATAATTAAATATAGGAAATATGAATATTTACTTTTGCCAATTTTTTTACTAGCTTATACAGTGACATTATTGGCAGGACCATGTATTTTACCAAGATATTGTATGAATTTTATGCTATGTGTTCCCGTTTTATTAGCTTGTGTAGGAAAGATAATGAGGGAAAAATAATTATATTAAAAAATATTTCCGAGGAGAGATAACTTGTTAGCTTCTTCCTCGGAAATATATAAAAAATATTAAATATGATGTTTTTTTATTTCTGATATATTTATCAAATTCATCTCAAAATTTTGTCGATCTTTTTGTCGCAACGTTTGAAGGACAATACCAGTAAAAAGAGACATCAAAGCTGCCATAACAATAAATCCGCAGACAATCAAAGTAGGAAAGTTGGGAACTAAACCAGTTTTGGTGTAGGTAATTAATATTGGTACAAAAAATGCAGCAGAAATCACGGTCAGTAGTAAAGCAATGATGCTGAAAAAATTAATTGGTTTATAATTGCGGTATAACCGGAAAATGGTAAAAAGAACTTTTAATCCATCAGAATAAGTGTTCAGCTTTGATTCGCTGCCTTCTGGTCTGTCACGGTATTCTATAATTACATTTTCAATGGACATATTTTTGTCAATGGCATGGATGCTCATTTCTGTTTCAATTTCAAATCCTTTAGATAAAACTGGAAAACTTTTTACAAATTGATAACTGAATGCGCGATAGCCAGTCATAATATCTTTGATTTCGCTTTTAAATAAAAAATTAATGGATTTACGGACAATAGAATTTCCCATATTGTGGAAAGGACGTTTGTTCTCTTCAAAATAAGTGGATGAAAGGCGATCGCCGACAACCATATCCACATTTCTTTGAAGAATTTTATCTGCCATTTCACGGGCATATTCTGCAGGGTAGGTATCATCGCCGTCTGTCATGATATAACATTCTGCGTCAATTTCACGAAACATACGCCGTATCACATTTCCCTTTCCTTGCTGATATTCATGGCGGACAATAGCTCCGGCTTTTTTAGCCAGTTCAGCGGTGTTGTCAGAGGAATTGTTATCATAAACATAAATGGTTGATTCCGGCAACGCCTGCTTAAAATCTCTGACAACTTTTTCAACAGTTCTGCTTTCGTTATAGCATGGAATTAATACTGCGATTTTGTCCATCTTATTCTCTCCTTTGAATTAATATGACATACAATATTGTAAAAAATACAATGTGATTATTTTATCATAGGAAGAAGATTATAGCAAATTAAAATTTAATTTTATATTTTAAATATGCATTGGATACATTGATTTTTTTAGGGAATTATGTATAATCAGAATAGGTTGTTTTGCAAAGAAATTTTATAAAATGAAGGAAACTAGACATGCTAAATTCAATCAGAAAAAATAAGACTGGTATTATTTTAATGCTGTTCTCTTCCATATTTGTCTGTATAGGACAGTTGCTGTGGAAGTTATCAGCGGAACAAGGCATATTTGTTCTTTTTATGGGTTTTGTTAGTTATGGGGTAGGAGCATTATTGATGTTAGTTGCTTATCGTTTTGGGAAGCTTTCAGTGTTGCAGCCAATGCTTAGTTTAAATTATGTGTTAAGTATTGTTCTGGCGGCATTGGTGTTAAATGAATATATTTCCGTTATGAAGGGAGTTGGTGTGTTTGTAATTATAGCCGGAGTGATTTTGATAGCCGGAGGTGATGAGGAATGATGTATTTTATGATTTTAATCTTCATGACCTTATGCGGGGCAGTTGCTTCTTTATTTTTAAAAAGAGCCTCAGGTACAGAGGGTATTTTAAAAATGTTTTTGAACATAAATTTATACATCGGTGGAGGATTGTATCTGATATCTGCTGTACTAAATGTTTATATTTTAAGATATTTGGATTATTCAGTGGTATTGCCGCTCACATCTATCACGTATATCTGGACGATGATTTTATCTTATATGATTCTGAAAGAAAAGATTACGGTGAAAAAAATGTTGGGTGTGGCGTTAATTTTGATTGGCGCGGTATTCGTGTCCATGTAACTCGACGATAAACAGAACATATTTCTGTAAACAAGATGAATAAGATGAAATTTTAATTCACGGAGGTTAAAATGAAAGGTATCGTACTTGCTGCAGGAAGAGGAACAAGATTATATCCAATGACCAAGCCGGTCTGCAAACCATTGTTGCCGGTCTATGACAAACCGTTGATTTATTATCCCATTGCCACCTTGCTTCAGGCAGGGATTAAGGAAATTCTTGTAATCATTCCACCGGGAGAAGAAAGAGAGTTTGGTAATCTGCTTGGAGACGGAAGTCATTTGGGTGTCCATATTGAGTATGCGGTGCAGAAGGTAGCCCGTGGTATAGCAGATGCGCTAGTTATTGGACATGATTTTATTGAGGATGATAGCGTGTGTTTGGTGTTAGGTGATAATATTTTCCACTGTCATAATATGGATCAGATTATGAAACAGGCGATGGAGGATAAACAGGGCGCCAAAGTATTCGGTTATTATGTGGATGATCCGCGTCCATTTGGCGTGGTAGAGTTTGATGAAGAAGGACGAGCTATTTCTATTGAAGAGAAGCCGAAGAATCCAAAGTCCAATTACATTATCCCGGGATTGTATTTCTATGATAATCAGGTTTTGGAGATAGCCAGAGGGTTGAAACCGTCGGCCAGAGGGGAATTCGAGATTACAGACGTAAATTTGGAGTATCTACGGAGAAATCAACTCACAGTCATTCCGTTTGACCGGGGCCTGACATGGATGGACGCAGGGACTGCCGACAGCGTATTGGATGCGGCGGAGACCATTAAGGCGCTGCAGAAATCAGGATGTTATGTAGGATGCTTGGAGGAAATTGCATGGAGACAGGGATTCATTAGTTTGGAACAAGTGCATTTACTTGGTGAGGAAATAAAGATGACTAATTATGGGCAGTATCTTATGAAGTTAAAGTAGATAATATGATGAATAGTTTGTCTATTTTAGGTGTTTTTTACAATAAGTATTGTTTGAAGATGGGGAGATAATGGAAAAGGTATATAACTTGATTTCAAAAATATGTAAAATTATTTTTGGAAGTATTTTTGTATGTTTTATAGTTGCTGCATTATTTATTCGTGCTAAATATGATTATGCTGATTTTCCCTTTTTTGTGCGGACAGGATGGACTGATTTCCTGTTCATCGCTGTGGGATGGACGCTTTTGCTTATTTTAAGAAGATATAAAACATGGAGAAAATATGTTCCTTCTTCTAAAATTATTATTGGAACATTTGTGTTTGTAGCTTTAGCATTTGTCCTGCTGGTGCCTTTAAAACCTTTTTCAGATATGGAACAGATTTATGATGCCGCATTGCAAGTAATAAATGGAAATTTTAATGAGGTAAATACCAGCAACTATTTTTTAAATGCACCAAATAATTTAGTATGTGCATATATTTACGCCTGCATTTTATATATTTTTCCTACATCAATATTAACTTTAAAAGTACTAAATATCATATTAATAGTAATTATAGGTGTTTTGTCTAAAAAAATATTGGAAGAATTTGTCTCCTTACATTATGCTAATATATTTTATGGATTTATTTTTAGTTTTCTTAGCGTGATACTATATGTAAATCACATTTATACAGATCTTCTTTTTACGGTATTAACTTTATGGTCATTTTATATCTTTTTAAAAAAAGAAAACGGATTTCCAGTTTCATGCATAATATTGGGAATTTCTTATTTTATTAGACCAATAGCGGTAATTTATTTGATTGCATATAGTATCGTGGAAATGTTTAAATTAGATATCTGGAAAAGGAGATTGATACGGATATGTATAGGAATGTTTTTGTTTTGTGGAATTGTTTTTGCATGTTCTGAGATAATTGATGATTTGCAAGATGGAAATAGTCAAAGCTTACCGGTAGCATCCTATTTATATATGGGAATTAATAAGGAGGAATTCGGATTTCAAGACGGTTCTCATGATGTAAATAGGTCAATGGCTGATGTAATGAATCGATTGGAATCTTATTCTATAAAAGACATTTTGAATATCGGGGTGAAAAAAACATTCTGGACATGGACCGAGGGGACTTATCAGGCTGAAAGATATGCTTTTGGCGAGGGTGTTGAAAATGAGTTGGATAAATTTGAATATGTTACGCCTGTCACAAGTTTTATAAAAAATCCTGATTCACAAGTATATAATATACTGGAGACTATTATGAGGGCTCAATATCTAATTTTAGCGATAATGGCTTTAATAGGTGCATTTAAGGTAAGAAAGGATAAAAGGTGGGACACTATTATTTTGCTTTTTATTGGGTATTTTCTGTTTTATTTTTTGTGGGAGATTAAATCCAGATATATATTTTCATTATATCCATTCATGATTATATTTGCATGGAGAGCATTATTTTCTGAAAAATCAAGTTCATTGAAGTGAAAATTGTTTTGTATGGTAAAATAAATATAATGAAAATTGAAAAGAAAATTGAAAAAATTTTTCTTATTATGGATGCAGAATAAGAATTATCCTGTTTGGCAAATGATTTTATGTTAGATTTAAGAAGATTTTAATAATATTTTGCTAAAGAAGAGAAATTGTTTTTGGAGGACATAGATGTATAAAACAAATCGTAAAGGGTGGAGTAAACATTTTGATTTCTTTTTTTTAGATGTGATTTTATTGGAAGTTGCATTTTTCTTTTGTTATGGCATGAGGCATAATTGGGAGTTTTTCTTTAATCTGAATTATTATCGCCGGGCAGGCATTTTTTTGGCTCTCATCAGTATTTGTACGGCAATGTTTCGTGAGAGTTATCATGGAATAATAAGACGTGGTTATCTGGAAGAATTTAAGGGTGTGGTTATACATGTCAGTATTGTTGAGATCGCACTTATTGCCATTACATTTTTTATGAAAGACTTATATTATTCCAGAGAGGTCTTTACATTTTTCTGGCCAGTGGGAATAGGATTATGTTTTGTGGGAAGATGTGCCTGGAAGTTGTTTTTGCGAAGACAGATGGTGCTGAACCGAGGAAAACGACAGGTTTTGATAATTACGACATTTAAAAGAGCGGAAAATATTATTGAAAAACTGACTTCAAGTGAGTTTTTTGATTATATAATTGTAGGTATTGTATTAACTGATAAAAAATGCACAGGACAAGAGATTGCTGGATATCCGGTTCTTGGAGTTTTGAATAAAAATATGGAATACATTCATGAGAATGTAATAGACGAAGTGTTTATTCATTTAAATCCAGGAGAGTTTTTGGCAGAAAAATACATGGATATTTTTTTGCAGATAGGATTGACGGTTCATTTTGATTTGGATGGTTTGACAGGATTGGGCAGCCCAGCGTATATAGAAGCCTTTTCGGGACGAACAGTGATTACGGCCAGTATGAAGATTGCAACACCGGGAAAGTTTTTTATAAAAAGAGCGATGGATATTGTAGGAGGTTTCATTGGAATTATTATGACAGGGATTGCGTGCATTTTTGTTGTACCTGCGATAAAAATGGCAGATCCCGGTCCTGCATTTTTTTCTCAGGAACGGGTAGGAAAGAATGGAAGAAGATTTAAAATATATAAATTTCGAAGTATGTATATGGATGCGGAAGAGCGCAAGAAAGATTTATTAGATAAAAATGAAATGCAGGGTCTTATGTTTAAAATAGAAAATGATCCTCGTATTATAAAAGGAGTAGGTAAGTTCATCAGAGATACCAGTATTGATGAATTACCACAGTTTTGGAATGTGCTGAAAGGGGACATGAGTCTGGTTGGAACGCGGCCGCCGACAGTGGAAGAATACGAGATGTATGAAATGCATCATTTAAAACGTATTTCTATCAAACCGGGGATTACCGGAATGTGGCAGACAAGCGGAAGAAATGATATTACAGACTTTGAGGAAGTAGTCAGATTAGATACACAATACATTACTAATTGGAGTATTTCTTTGGATATCAAAATTTTATTTAAGACTGTTTTGGTTGTGTTGAAGAGAGATGGAGCAAAATAGTCTTAAAAAGGTTTTACATTGTGCAAAAACATCTTGAGATGTAAAGAAAACAGGACAAAGCAATCTGGTGTGGTGATATGATGTGGAAAGAAAGCCCTTAGTGAAGGGAGAATATAAAATGAGTTCCTGGGCAATAATTCAATTAAAGAAGTCAATAAATACCACTGCTCATTAAAATGTGTACAGATTGATTCCTGCCTATTCATATTACGTAAGGATTCCAAAGAGAAGAAGTATAGCAGAATTATTTATATCAAACACAATGCGATCTACGTTTTTATCCCTGTATCTCTAGGAATTCTGTCTTATATTAAGAAAGCCTATAGTGTATATTACACATGAATAGATCAGTGTTCACGGATAAATAGATCACTTGTCACGGATATTTAGATCAGTAAACACGGAGATGAGATTACTGATTCTCATCTCCGTGTTTGCTTTATTATGTCAAAGAGCAGCAAATAAAAAAGTGTTGTGATATCATCTGCGGCTATGCCGCCTGGAGAATGATTTCAACATTTCACGGAACGACTCCGCTCCAATGATATATTAAGGCCAACAGGGTCATTCGCCTTCATAGGATTTTTGTACCTTGACAAGATAGTCGCGAAATTCCATAGGATTCCCACCGTTATATTGTAGTTCTTTAAACAACTGATATGCCGGGCTGTCATAGTGATGGTGCCCAAAATTTTCCAGGATGTCGCTGCGCAAAAGGCTCCCCTGATCCTCATCCATATACCG